>Ga0209992_10000174_pt1 | contig 88790 bp, 63 predicted proteins | sample 2SBtaG_2_FD_182564 | JGI IMG/M metagenome (GOLD analysis project Ga0209992, IMG submission 182564) | Deep subsurface microbial communities from Kolumbo volcano to uncover new lineages of life (NeLLi) - 2SBTROV12_ACTIVE470 metaG (SPAdes)... | ecosystem: Environmental > Aquatic > Marine >... | reverse complement strand
TCGTCATCCACCGCGTCGTCGTCGTCCGTCGCGTCGTCGTCGTCGGCTGCGTCGTCGTCGTCCCCCCCGGAGTCGTCGTCGTCGCCTTCGGGGCAGTCCACCACCAGCGGGTCCTCGGGGGCGCAGTCGAACACGTCCACGACGCCGTCGCCGTCGGTGTCCGGGTCGTCGCCCAGGTAGAGGAAGACGCGCCCGGCGTCGTTGGCCGCGAGGTCGTCGGACGGCGCGCCCACCAGCAGGTCGTCGAAGCCGTCGCCGTTCACGTCCCCGGCCCCCGCCACCACCTGGCCGTAGTCGTCGCTCCCGGTGCCCAGGCCGATCCACGACGGGAAGTCCATGGGGCCCTCGGGACCGACCGCGTGCAGGTGCACCCGACTGTTGAATGTCGACGCCAGGGCCAGGTCTTCGAGGCCGTCGCCGTTGAGGTCGCCGACCCCGGCCACGACCGAGCCCACCCGCGCGTCCGTGTTGACCCAGAGGAAGGGGTCGCTCCACAGCGTGCCCGCGCCGCCGGTGAGCACCACCCCATCCACGAGGGCGGCGGTGATGCCGGGGGGCCACCAGCTCGCCGGGGCCAACGCGTCGATGTAGTGGGCTCGCCCCCCGTTGATCCAGCCCGGCTCGCCCGCCACGAACGCGCCGCCCTGCCCGTCGAGGCCGAGGCCCAGGCCCGCGTACGCCCGGCTGCCCACCCACGCCCAGGCGAACCCGGGGAGGGGTCCCGACTCGGAGCCCCGGGCGAGCAGGACCCGGCCGCACTCCGGTCCGTCGGGACACCACAGGAACGGCTCGCCGACCACGAAGTCGTCCCAGCCGTCCCCGTCGAGGTCGCCGACATCCGAGAGGGAGGTGCCGCGACCCGCAAGCTGCGAGCTGCCCTCGGAGGTCCACGTGGGGGTGAGGGACAGGCCCGTCGCCGAGCCCGGGAAGTACTCGACGAGGCCCGCGTCCACGACGGTCCCCGCGTCGTGGCGCCAGGCCCCCACGACCACGTCGGCGTACCCGTCGCCGTCGGCGTCCACGCCCGCGACGGCGCCGCCGTAGGACGCGTTGCTCTCCGCGATCCCCGAGGACCAGGCCGGCGTGGTCCCGAGCCCCGCCGCGGATCCGAGGTACAGGTACACCGCGCCGCTGTCGTTCGGTCCGCCTTGCCAGGTGGCGTTCGGGGCGCCCACGACCACGTCGTCGAACCCGTCGCCGTTCACGTCGCCGACGCCCGCCAGGGCCCAGCCGAAGGAGTCCCCGGCGGCGGTCCCGGTCGCCTCCCACGCGGGGACGCCGCCCCCGAGGAAGTCACCGCCCGCGCCCAGGAGCAGGGGGATCAGGCAGAACACCCATCTCTCGGTGAGCACCTGGCGTGGATCGCGACGACGGGGACGAGTCCCCGGGTGAAGGCGTATTGAAATACGCCGAAGTCGGGGCGAGTCGTCCGAGGAAGCGAGGCGCGTCAGGGGCCGCCGAGAGATCGGTCGATGAAGATCCGGATGGCGGCCTTGTGGCCGTCGGTGATGTCGGTGAAGCGCAGGCCGTTGCCGGTCTTCCGACTGGCGTCGAGCGGGAGGAAGGTCTCCACGGAGGCGACCTCCGCTTCGGCCTGGACCTTGCCGCCGCCCGGCAGGTCGAACTCGAGGTGGACCGAGGTGCCGCGGTCGTAGGGGAGGATGTACTCGACGAAGAGGCCGTTCTCGGACAGCTCACCGGCCGAGGTGATCGCCACTTCGCCCTGCTCGGTGGTGGTGCGGATGGGGAACTCTTCGCGAATGCGGGCCGACTCGCGTCGGTCTGCGTCCGTGCGGTGGCCGGTGCGTCGGTCGTTCACTCCGTCTCCTCCTCGGCGCCCCCGGCGCCCTCTGCCGGCGCGCCTCCGTCGGCATCCGGCGCGGTCTCGTCGCTCTTCGTCATCATGCCGATCGTCTCGACGCCCGCGCCCTTCGCGGTGTCCATCAGGTGGACCGCGAGGCCGTAGACCGCGTCGTCCTCGCCCTCGAAGAACATGATGCGGTCGGCCTTCTTGCGGTTCTTGTACTTCGCCTTGAGGGCGGGGCCGACCTCTTCGAGGCTCACCGGCTTGGTGTTGATCTCGATGTGCCCGTCCGCGAACAGCTTGAGCACCGTCTGGTTCTTGGGCAGCTGCTCGAGCAGCTCCATCTCCGCCTTCTGCGGGACCTCGATGGGCAGCGACTTCGTGAGCAGCGGCGTGATCACCATGAAGATGATCAGCAGCACGAGCACGATGTCGACCAGCGGCGTGATGTTGATCTCGCTCTGCGGCCGGCCCTTCTCCTGCTTGAGGTTCGCGCCCATCAGGGGCTCCCCTGGGCGGCGCCGTCTTCGTCGGCCTCGGTGTTCTTGTCGGACATGAGCCCCACCGACTTGGCCCCGGTGCGCTCGCAGATCTCCATCACCTTGCGCACGTGGATGTAGCGGGACTCCACGTCGCCCTTGATGAGGATGGGCTTGAACGGCTCGGCGAGCAGGATGCCCTCGAGCTCGGTCTCCAGGGCGACGGCCTCGATCCGGGTCTCACCCATGTAGATCTGCCCCTCCTTGTCCACGGAGAGGATGAGGTCGTCGTCGCTGTCCTTCTTGCTGGTCGCGTTCTTGACCTTCGGCAGCTTCACGTCCGCGCCCTTCTCGAGCATGGGAGTGATGACCATGAAGATGATCAGCAGCACGAGAACGATGTCGACGAGCGGCGTGACGTTGATCTCCGCCTGCGGTCCCTTGCTCCCGCCTACCTTGGCTCCCACGGTCCTTCTCCCGACTCCCGGCCTACACCGTCGCCCAGTTCTTGCGGATCCAGTCGAGCATCTCGCTGTGCGAGTTCGCCATCTCGTGGGCGAGGCCCTCGACCCCGGCGTTGGCCCAGTTGTAGAGCCAGACCGCGGGGATGGCGACGAAGAGGCCGAGGCCCGTCATCACGAGCGCCTCGGCGATGCCGCCTGCGACCGCCCCGAGGCCGCCCGAGCCGGACGAGGCCATGCCCACGAACGAGTTGATGATCCCGAACACGGTGCCGAGCAGCCCCACGAACGGCGCCGTGGAGGCGACGGTGGCGAGGATGGCCAGCCACTTGCCGTGGCCCTTGCCCTCCTGGCTCACGGCCCGGAGCATGGCGGCGTCCACCGTCTCCAGGTCCTCCATGCCCTTGGACTTCACGTCCCGCGCGTCCTCGAGTCCGTCGCGCACGATGCGGGCGAGGTACGACGACGCGTACTCCTCACCGGCCGCCCGCGAGAGCACCTTGTCCACGTCCGCCTTCGCGAGCGCGGCGGCGACGTCCTCGGCGAACAGCTTCGACTGCTGCTTCGCCCGCCAGAAGATGATCGCGCGGTTGATCGCCACGCTCAGGGAGAGCACGGACATGATCGCGAGCACCCAGAAGATGAGCCAGGTGACGGGGGTGAAGTGGGCGAGAATGCCGGTGATTGAAAAGTCCACGGTGTGTCCTTCGGGCTAGTTCGGCTTGAAGTCGTAGGGGCTGCGCCACCACTGGGCCCAAGCCTGGCCTTGGCTGTTGATGTGGGGCTTGCACTTGATCGCTGCGAAGTGCATGACGCTGTCATAGACGAGCGGCTGGAGCTTCGGGTCGATGCCCGGCTCGGCGTAGATGCACTTGTTCGGGTGCCAGTATTGCCGCAGCGTCTTCTTGTCGACGCCCACGGAGTCTTCGCACATCGGGTCCTTGCGCTTGACCCACTTGCCGTCGCGGCCCGCGAGCCCGCGCACCATGAATTCTCCGTAGAGGCCCTCGGAAGGGTCGATGTGCTCGGGGTATTTGGGAATCCAGCTCGGCGGGCGGCAGAGCCCGTCCTTGCCCACGCTGCCGACCTTGCCGCCCAGCTCGCCGTCCTTCTTGCCGCCGACCTCGCCCCCTTCGATGCCGCCCTCTTCGCCGTCCTCCACGGCGCCGTCCTCTTCTTCCTCTTCGTCTTCCTCGACCTCTTCTTCGACCTCTTCGGGGGTCTCTTCCGGAATCTCATCCGGCTGGACCAGCTCCTCGGGCTTGATCTCGGGCTTCTTCTCGACCTTCTTCTTCTTCTTCTTCTTCTTCTTCTTCGCCTTGGGAGGCGGCGGAGGCGGCGGCGGGGCCGAGAAGAAGGTGACCTCGGTGGCCTCCTTGGGCTTCTCGATGACCTCCTGCGCGCCGAGCCACAGGATCCCCAAGCCGATCGCCAAGTGCAGGAACAGCGACAGTGCTGCCGAGACGGGGTCCTTCTTGCGGCCCTTCTGGGCGGCTCCGGTGGTGGCGTCGAACAAGGCGGTCTGCTTCCGGGCGCTCTCGCTGCTGAGCTCCTCCCCTCGCGCTGCACCGAGGGTGAGAGGAGCGGTTCTTAGCACAAAGAAGAAGCCCGGCCCGACAGGGGTGTGTCAAGCCGATGTGATAAACCGCGCGCCATGTTCATCGGCCTCGGCAAGGCGATCGTACGCCTGCGGATCCCGCTGCTGATGGCGCTCCTCGTCGTCACGGCCGCCCTCGCCTTCACGGCGAAGGACGTCAAGTTCGACTTCTCGCCGCGCTCCATCTTCTTGACCGCGGACGAAGAGGTTTCGTTCCTGGCCGAGCACCGGGACATCTTCGGCGACGAGGACGCCATCCTCATGGTCCTCGTCGAGGCGCCCGACGTGTTCGCGCGCGACGTCCTCGAGACCATCCGCGACCTGACCGAGCGCGTCGAGGACGTCGACCACGTGGAGCAGGCCCTGAGCCTGAGCAACATGGTCGAGATCGGCGGCATGCCGGGGATGATCACGGTGAGTCCGCTCATCGAGGACATCCCCGAGACGGCCGAGGACGCCGCCGAGGTGAAGGCCAAGGCCGTCGGGAACCGGCTCTACGTCAATCGATTCGTCAACGAGAGCGGGACCGCGGCTGCGGTCATCGTGAAGATCGAAGACGGCTTCGTGGAGGAGATCGAGCGCAGGCCCCTCCTCGCGGCCGTCGAAGCGATCATGGCCGAGCTCGACCACGACGCCGTGACGCTGTCGCTGTCCGGCATGCCCGTCGTGCACCGCGAGTACACGGTGCTCCTGCAGGGCGACATGGTCCGCACCATCGCGGTCGTCTCGCTGATCATCTGCCTCGTCCTCTTCTTCCTGTTCCGCAGCTTCTACGGGCTCACGCTGCCGATGGCGGCCGTCGGCATGGCCCAGGTCCTCACCATCGCGTTCATGGTCGCGATGGGCGAAGGCTTCAACATCATCAACGCCATCATCCCCACGCTCCTGCTGGTGATCGGGGTGGGCGACGCCGTGCACTTCCTCACGACGTACTACGAGGAGCTGGGCGAAGGCCGGACCAAGATGGAGGCGGTCGAAGGCATCGTCCGCAAGGTCGGGGCCGCCTGCCTGCTCACGTCCCTGACCGCAGCCATCGGCTTCGCGTCGCTGATCGTGGCGCGGATCGACATCATCAAGGGCATGGGGGTGGTCGCGGCCGCGGGCCTGATGATCACCTACCTCGTGATCCTTCTCCTGATCCCGGCGGTCCTGTCGCTGGTGAAGGTGCCGCAGGCGGGCCGGGAGAACGACCCCCACCGCGGCCCCATCGGCGCGCTCCTCCGCTGGACGGCGGAGGTCACCATCGCGAAGCGCAAGCAGGTGCTGATCGTCTCGGTCCTCATCGTGGTGGCGTTCGCGGCCGGCTCGTTCCGGGTGCAGACGGACAACTTCCTCCTCGAGGAGCTGTTCAAGATCAACCCGGTCAGTCAGGCGCTGCACCACACCGAGGAGGTGCTCACGGGCGTCATCCCGGTGGAGATCGCGGTCGAAGCGAAGGAGGACGGGGACGTCTTCGAGCCGTCGGTCCTGCGCGCCATCGAGGGCCTCCAGAAGCACATGGAGGCCGACCCGTACATCGGTCACACCATCTCGATCGTCGACCTGGTCAAGGAGCTGGCGTTCGTGATGGAGGGGGAGCGCAGGATCCCCGAGACCCGCCGCAAGGTCGCGCAATACATCACCTTCTTCGAGATGAGCGAGGACACCTCGTTCCTGGAGATGGTGGTCGACGGGCCGCGTCGTCGTGCGCGCATCTCCGGATCGCAGAAGGACTGGGGCACCGACCAGTTCTTCAGCTGGTACACGGGCACCGGCGTGTGCGACCCCCGAGCGGCGTGCGGGACGCCGATCCAGGAGCTCATCGACGCCACCTTCGGAGAGGCCGCCGGGGTGCCCGCGACGGCCAAGGTCACGGGCGGCAACCTCGTCGCCGCGAGGGCCCTGAGCCGCCTCGTCGCGGACATGATGTGGTCGCTGGGCACGGCCTTCCTGGTCATCACGCTGCTGATGATGGTGCTGCTGCGGTCGTTCCGGATCGGGCTGCTCTCGATGATCCCGAACGTGCTGCCGCTGCTGATCACGCTCGGGTTCATGGGCTGGGTCGGCATCCCCCTGCGCACGTCGACGGTCCTGATCTTCTCCGTCAGCCTCGGCGTCGCGGCCAACGACACCATCCACTTCCTCGTGCGCTACCGAGCGGAGGTCTTCCGCACCGGCGACCGCGAGCAGGCGATCCGCGACACGATGATGTCCACCGGCCGCGCCATCATCTTCACGTCGATCCTGCTGGTGTTCGGCTTCGCGACGATGATGACGACCCGGTTCGTCGGCATCTTCCAGATGGGGGTCCTCGGGGCCGTCACGCTGTTCGCCGCCCTGCTCGGCGACCTCCTGATCCTGCCCGTCGCCCTCGGGCTCACGAAGCCCTGGTCGCGGTTCATCGAGAAGAACCCGAAGTTCGTGCCCGAGTGACGGCCGCGGTCGCGCGGTCCATCCGGACGGAGTCCGGAATACGTCGCGTCGACCCCTGCCGAGTCCCCACATTCCGGATTCCGTCCGGAATACGGAGCGTACGGGGAATCCCTACCCCTACTGCTTCTGCCTGCGCCGCGCCGCCCGACCGGCCTGCACCGGGTCGATCTCGCGGTGTGTCTCCCGCTCGAGCTCGTCTTCGGCGCGGTCGAGGAACTCCTTCGTGGACGGTCGGCTGAGGAACTCCTCGACCATCTGATCGGCCTGCAGCTCGCCCAGCGGGTCGATCATCATCTCCTGCCGCTGGAGCATGTCGTCCAGCACCTCGTTCACGTCGGCGGCGGGGTCGGCCAGGACGTTGCTGTGGATGTTCCGCAGCTGGTACACGACCGCCTCGGCGCGGGTGCGCATGAGCTCGAGCGTCGCCTTGAGCTTGGGGACCCGGGTGAGCTGGTCCTGCAGCAGCTTCTGCCGCTCCCGGAACACGGCGGCGACCCGCGGCTCGGCCTTCTTGACCTTGCCCGCGAGCTGCTCGAGCTCGTGGCGCAGGGCCCGCTCGTCGGTCTTCTCGAGGGCCTGCGCCAGGGGGCGGCACGCGATGAGCAGCCGCAGGTAGCCGTTGATGACCGTCTCGAACCGCGCGACCTCCGCCTCCGTGACCGCGACCCCGGAGACGTGCACCATCTCGCCCAGCTTGGCGACGATCTCGCGCATCTCCAGGTAGTGCTTGAACTCGGGGCTGTGGCGCCGCACGACCCGCTCGTCGAGGTTCTCCTCCGTCTCGAAGAGGAGGTTCTTCACCCACTCGCCGAAGCCGACGGTCTCCACCTCCTCGAGCCCCCACAGCTGGTCCAGGTAGTACTCGCGCTCACGCTCCGCGGCGCCCTCGGTCCACTCCTTGTCGGCGTAGTGCTGGAAGAGCCTCATGTCGGGGATGGTCCAGAGGATCCCCATCTCCACCGGGGCCATGAGCACCCAGATGATCGGGTCCACCATCGCGCCCGCGACCCCGCCGCCGAGCAGGAACGCCAGGTTCAACCAGTGGGTGAACGCTGCCTTCCGATACGACGGGCCCTTCTTCTTCGCCATCGCCGGGAGTCTAGATGTCCGCGGTGGAAGTGGTTCGGGACAAGTCGAACCGGTGCAGAATCTCCGCCGTGGGCATCTAGACGTCGACCGTGAGGCTGCCGTGGCTTCGGCCGCTGCCCGCGGCCTCGCGGATGTGCTGGATGATCTCCCGCTCCATCGCGGAGGCCGTGGGAGACGCCAGCCAGTGCCCCGGCCGCGGCTTGGGCTCGCTGATGACGAGGTCCGCGACGATCGTTGCCGGGGCCGTGGACAGCACGATGATCCGGTCCGCCAGCAGCAGCGCCTCGGAGACGTCGTGCGTCACGAACAAGGCGAGGCAGGGGTACTTGTCCCAGAGCTCGACGACCAGGTCCTGCATCTCCCGTCGCGTCGTGGGATCGAGCGCCGAGAAGGGCTCGTCGAGGCACAGGATCTTCGGTCGGACCACCAGCCGGGCCGCCAGCGAGACCCGCTGCTGCATGCCCCCGGACAGCTGCCGGGGCAGCAGGCTCATCGCGTGCGTGAGCCCCACCGCCTCGATGATCTCGAGGGCGCGCTGCGTCTGCTCCTCGTCCGTCCCGTCGCCCGCCCAGAGGCCCGCCCGGAAGGGGAGCAGCACGTTGTTGAGGACGTTCTGCCAGGCGTTGAGGGTGGGCCGCTGGAACACGGTGAGCACGTCGTCATGCGGCGCGTCGACCACCGCCCCCTCGATGAGCGTCTCACCGCTCGTGGGCATCTCCACCACGCGGTCGTGCATCCCCGAGACCATGCGCAGGATCGTCGACTTGCCGCAGCCCGACGGGCCGAGGATCGCCACCGTCTCCCGCGCCTCGGCGGAGAACGAGATGTCGCGCAGCACCTCGGTGGTGCCGCCGTCTTCGGCAGGGAACGACTGGGACACGCCGCGCAGCTCGAGGAGCGGCACGTGCTTCGTCGGCGCGGCGGGCTCGGCGGCGGGCTCGGCGGCGGGGTCCTCGGGGGGCGAGTCGGGGGTCGTCATCGGAGCGCCTCGATCGAACCGCAAGCGGCCTCAGCCACGCGCAGCGGAGCGCAGCGAAGCGGAGTTCTCGGGCGGGAGAGCGGGGCCCCCGCCGAGAAACCGTCGAGCGAAGCGAGTGCGGTTTGTCGTGAGGGGTGCATCACGCCTCCCAGTTGAACCAGCGGTCCTTGATCCGTCCGAGGATCCAGTCCGTGGTGTTGCCGATGATGAGGATCAGCAGGATGCCCGCGTAGACCTTCGGGGTGTCCTGGAACCGCTGCGCCTGCTGCACCACGCGGCCGAGGCCCGTCGTCACGTTCACGATCTCGGCCGCCACCAGGTACGTCCACGCGATGCCGGTGCACACCTTGATCGCGTCGAACATGCGCGGCCAGGCGGCGGGCACGACGTAGTGCGTCAGCGTGCCCAGGGGCGAGAACCCGTAGTCCACCGCCGAGTCGATGTACTCCTCCGGCACCGCCCGGATCGCGTCGAACGTCATCGGGATGATGTAGACGACGGTCCCGAAGAAGAGGAACCAGACCTTCATGCCCTCGTCCACGCCGAAGAACATGAAGAACAGGGGGATGAAGGCCGTGATCGGCGCCGTGCGGAACGGGAAGACGATCCACTTGAGGAGCGCCTCGACCGTGCCGAACGCCCCCATCGCGATGCCGATGGGGATGCCGATGCACGTGGAGAGCGTGATCGCGAGGGCCACGCGCCGGACCGAGTGGTAGGCGTCGGTGAGCCCGGTCCCGTCGGTGAACAGCTTCACCAGGGCCTCGAGCGTGGCCGCGGGCGTGGGGAGGAAGGCCGGGTTGACCACCTCCGCCATGACGATGGCCGTCCAGATCACCAGCAGCACGGCCATGCCGATCACGGGCAGGACCTTCGCCCGCACGCCCGTCACCGGGGTGCAGATGTAACGCGCGCGGCCGATCAAGGTGCGGTCTCCGCCTCCGCGGGGCTCACTTGGCGCCGGAGATGAACAGGATGTCCGTGCGGCGGTTCTGGGCCTTGCCGTCCTCGGTCTTGTTGGACGCGACGGGGTTGTCCTCGCCGTTGCCCTTGGCGGTCACGCGGTCGGCGTTGAGGCCCTTGCCGATGAGGAAGTCCACCACCGACTGCGCCCGCTTCTTGGACAGGCCCATGTTCCAGGCCGAGGCGCCCACGTCGTCCGTGTTGCCCTCGATGCGGACGTACATGCCGCCCGCCATCTGGAGCTGCGGGAGCACCTGGTTGTTCAGGATGTGCATCGACTCGGCGTCCAGGTCCGACTTGCCGCTGTCGAAGTTGATCGTGATCGGCTTCGTGAAGACCGCGTCGCCCGTCTCGGCGACCTCCGGCTCGTACTTCTGGTCCGACGTCTTGGCCGTGATCCGCCCGGCCTCCTCCCACGCGCGCTTGACCACGGACGTGTTGCGGAGCGCGCCCGGCGCGAACCGGTCGGTGATCTCGGCCTCGGGGTACTTCGTCCAGATGCTGTCGGCCTGGTTGTAGACGCGGTCGAAGGCCACGTCGCTGCCGTCCAGCCCGAAGAAGTAGGCGTTGTCGGCGATGCCCGTCCACTTGACCCAGTTGAAGGCGGCGAGGGTGCCCTCGTAGCCGAGCTCGTCGCGGAACCGCGGCACGGCGGTGGAGATGAGCTTCGCGGCGCCCGGCTTGTCCGCCATCGCCTTCTGCACGCCGTCGAACCAGGTCTTGGCCAGCTTCGCCGCGATCTCGGGCTCCTCCGTCAGGAACTCCTGGCGGGCGAGCAGCACGTCGGCGACCAGCTCCGTGGCGTCGGCGGTGCTGAAGAGCCGGTGCGCGCCGGGGCGGTTCTTGAGGGCGAGCGTCACGTCCGGCTCCCACAGGCAGGCGACGTCGACCTTGTTCTGGGTGAAGAGCACGCGCCCGTAGGTGAAGTCGTCCATGGAGAAGGACGTGTCCTTGCGGACCTGCGCGATCTGGTCCTTCGTGAGCCGCGAGTTGTTGATCATGAACTCGAAGACCGTGTGGTCCGGCGAGAACATCATCATCGCGCTCTTCTTGCCGAGGATGTCCTCGACCTTCTGGACCTCCTTGCTCGCCACGCAGGCGTCGCCGCCGCGGGACCAGTCGATCTGGAGGAAGGCCCGCGCGTCGACTCCGGCCTTCTTGTAGCCGCCCATGTTGATGGGCATCTCGTCCACGACCTGCCACACGAAGTCGACCTCGCCGGCCTGCAGCGCAGCGTTCTTCTTGATCGGGTCCTCGATGAAGACGATCTCGAGATCGATGCCCGCCGCCGCCGCGGGTGAGTCCGGCGCGGTCTTCAGGCCGCCGTTGCCCACGACCATGGCCATGTGGCCCGGCCACTCGGACAGCGCCACCTTGTAGGTGCGCTTCTCCGCGGTCTCGCCGCCCGGATCCGTGACGTTCGTGGGGCCCTTGACCACAGGGTCGAGGTAGTTGGGCTTGATGTAGAACTGGTACGCGAGCCCGAAGACGACCGCCGCCAGCAGGAGGGTGCAGCCGATCTTGGTTCCGGGCTTGAGCTTGACCTTGGCCATGTTGTCTCCGTCTCTCGGGTCAGGCCGTGGGGCCGCTGCCGGTGAAGAAAGTCATGAGTCCCGACAAGCGGTTGATCTCGTCGGTGATGCTGCGGCGCGCGCCCTCGCCGGACGACGCCAGCGCGGCGCCCTCCGCTTCGAACTTCTGCACCTGGGCCGCCGTGGACGCGACCTGCTGCTCGCGCAGGGTCGAGAGCTCGGCGATCTGCTTGTCGATCTCGTTCAGGTTGCGGAGGCCGGTCTCTTCGACCTCCTTCATGCGCGCCGCGAGCGTGGCCCCGCGGGCCGACTTCTCCTGCTCGATCGCCCGCAGGTGACCGCGCAGGGCCGCTTGTCGTGCTCGCGCGTCTTCGAGCACCTCCGTCTCCGACCACGACGGGTCCGAGGCGTCGAGGGCCTGCACCATCGCCCGCTGCTGCTCCGGGGGGAACGCCGCGAGGCCCGCGATCATCTTGAGGATCTTGTCCGCCGAGTTGGCCGTCTCCCGGATGGCCGCCGCCGCGTAGACCGCCGAGGCGTCCATCGTGAGCAGGTCGACCTTCCGGGCGCGGGGTGCCTTCTTGGCGGCGCGCGCGCGACGCGGACGGGGCGTGCCCTCCAAGGCGGCGAGGAGCTCGTCGGCCTCTCCTTGGAGCTCCGACGGCGTGGGGGCCTTCGCGCGGGCGGCGCCCCCCTTCTTCGGCGTCGTCGCCGCTTCGTCGTCGAACTCGAGGAACACCCCCCCGATCTTTCGCCACACGCCCATCGTCGCTCCTCCCGAGCCTTCGTCCGCAGACGCGCGTGAGTGTATAGGACCGGGTCGCATCCCCTCAGCCGCCCACCCGACAAAACGTCTCGGATCGGTGGGCAGGGGGCTTCCGTGGCCCGGAATCCGAGACGTTTTGTCGGATCCGGCGACCACGGTCGCCCGGGCTCCGTCATGAGCGGGCCCGGCTACGTCGTGGACCGCTCCAGCGCGGCGCGGTGGAAGGCCCAGCTCTTGTAGCCGATGAGGGGCATCATCGCGGCCCCGAGGATCGGGATCGGCTGGAGCAGCAGCAGGACGATCGTGCTGATGCGGTCGCCCCACCGGGCGGCGGCGCCGGCGAGCACGGGGGTGTAGGCGCGCAGGGGCGAGATGACGGTCAGGCGGATGACGATCAGGCCCGGGATCATGCCCACCACGGGGATGAGCGACATGCCCGCGAGGGCGGCGAGGGTCACCCCGAGGCGCGTGCGCAGGCCCTCGACGTAGACGCTGAGGGCGTGCTCGTCGGCGAAGGCGGAGGTGGCGCACTCGGGGCACCGGGCGTCCATGGCTCGTCCCACCAGCCGGGACGCGCACCGGGGGCAGCGCCGCCGCATGAGGAGCGCGTGGGCGTGCTGCTCGGGGCCGGGCGCGGGCTCCACCTTGGCCTGGCCGAACGCGCCCACGCGGCGGGGCGACGGGGTGGGCGTCGCGCAGCCGGGGCACACGACGGCGGAGGCGTGGTGACGCACGTCGCAGGAGGTGCAGACGACCTTGGCCGCGTCTTCCTTCGCCGCGATGTACGCCCGGATCCCCGAGACGGCCATGGCGGTGACGGTGATGGCGACGGCGGCGGCGACGGGCGCCACGATGAGCAGGGCGAGTCCGCCCATGACGCTCCCTTCTTCCACGAGGGTGACGATGGACCGGATCCCGAGCGAGTCGTCGTAGTCCATGTCGTCCAGGGGACGGAGGAGACCGCGGCGGACGCTCGCGAGGCCCCAGGAGGCGACGCCCGCGAAGGCGGCGCCCGCGGCGGCGGTGGTGGACGTCGCGGTGACGCCGAGGACGGGGGCGGCGATGGCGGCCGACTGGGCGTCGAGCAGCCCGAAGGTGATCGCGAGGGCGACCAGCCCCTTGAGCGGGGCCTCGAACTCGCCGATCAGGGCGCGGAGGTCGGGGCTCCGCTCGGAGGCGGCCTCGAGGATGGCGAGGACCCCGAGCGAGGCGAGCGTGATGTCGTGGGTGAACCAGGGCGGGGCGGACGCGAGGGTGGCGATGAGCTCGGTGTCCTGGAGCCACGGGACGAGGGGTCCGAAGCGGAAGACGACCGCGCTGATGAAGGCCGTGAGGAACGCCCGGGACGCGAACAGCGGGGCGCTCGCGAGGACATGGATCAGCGCTGCGACGGTCATGTCCCGACCATACGCGGCAGGGCGGGACGGAATTTCGTCCGGGGGCGGGGTACGCTCGCCGCGCCCGTGACGTCCCCCGATCCCCCGCCTCGGACCCCGGTGGTTCTCCTCGTCGGACGCACCCGCGAAGACCGCCGGGGGGTGCTCGGGCGGTTCCAGTACCTCGACGCACACCAGCGGCCCGTCTTCCTCTACCTGACGGCCCGCCGCCGCAAGGTCGACGTCCTGCGGAGGGCCTTCACCGACCGGCCGGACAAGCCCCCCGCGTTCCTGCCCGAGGTCCACACCTGGGGCGACTGGCGCGACCGCCTCTCCGAGCGCTTCGGGGACGGCCGCGTGCCCCTGCCGCCGGTGGCCCGCGAGCTGCTGATGGGGCGGGTCTGGCGCGCCGTCCGCCCCCGGGCCCGGTGCTGGGGTCGGCTCCCGGACCGTCCCGCCGTCCGCCGCGCCCTGGCCGACCTGGTGGAGGCGTGGGAGGGACACCACGCGGGCGACGAGCGGGCCCCTCTGCCGTCGGATCCGGCCGCCCTGCGCCTGCCCGGGGATCCGCCGACGGGCCTCGATCCCGGAGCCCCCGCGGCGCTGCGGCACGACCTCGCGCTCCTCGTGGAGGGCTGGCGAAGCGCGCTCGACCGCAGCCCCGGCTGGACCGACCGACCGACGGCCCAGCGCGCCTTGCTGCGCGCCCTGCGCGATCCCCCCCCTTCGCTGCTGAGCTCCCTGCGCTTCGGCTCCCTCATCGTCGACGACCTGATCGATCTGCCCCCCCTCGAGCGGACCCTGCTGTCGGCGTTCGTGGACGCGTTCCGACGGGCGGCCCCCGAGGCCCCCGTGCACCTCTGCCTCGAGGGTCCGGCGCGCGGGCCCGGGTTCTTCCTGAGCACCGACGAGGCCGATCCCGGGCTGCGAGCCACGCTCCCTCTGCGCGCGTCCTGGGCGAGTCGACTGGCGGAGGCGGGGGCGCCGCGGGACGACGCCGCGGAGGTGGTCGTGGCGGACGCCGAGCCCGCGCGCCCGGACCTCGCCGACGCGGCCGCCCGGGACCTCCGCGTCGACGTCGCCTCGGTCGTGGGGGGCGTGCGCGTCCGCACCTACAACGACGAGCTCGCCGAGGTCCGGGCGGTGGCTCGCGCCCTCAAGGCGCGTCTCCTCGCGGGCGCCCGCCTCGACGATCACTTCGTCGCGTTCCCGAACCTCGATCGCTACGCGCCCCTCGTGCGCGACGTGCTCCCGGCGTACGGCATCCCGGTGCGCGTGGAGCGCGGGGACCCCCTCCGCTCGTCCCCGCCGGTGGCGGCCGCGCGGGCCCTGCTGGCGGCCGCGATCGACGGGACGGATCGGGAGTCGCTGCGATCCCTGCCCGCGTCCGAGGCCGTCGACGCGCTGCCGCCGGGGCGGGTCCGCGCCGCCTTCGCGCGGGCCCTGGGGCTGCTCTCCCCGGGGGCCCGAGTCTCCGGTCCGCTCGAGGCCGCGCTGGGGCGACACGACGCGGGGGAGGTGCCGCCGGGCGACGTCGAGCTGCTCCGTCGCGCCGCGGTGGAGGCGGGGGCGGACGGACCGCGCCCGGGGGCCTGGGTCCCCGCCCTGCTGACCCGCGTGTTCGCGCGCCCCCCTCGGGATCCTGCGGGCTGGGACCGCGTCGTCGGCCTGGTCGAGTGCGCGCTCCGGCTGGACGGCCGGGTCCGTCGGCTCGGCGGGATGCGGGGGGCCGCCGACCTGCCGGACGCGGCGCGGCGCTTCATCGAGCTGCTCGACGTGTTCGGGCTGGGGCCGCCGGACACCGTCCCCGAGGCCCCGTCGCCGGACGCGGGGCCCCTCGCCGTCGCCGAGATCGACGCGGCGCACGCCCGGGTCGCGCTCCACGCCCTGCTGACCACGCTGCATGCCCAGCTCGGGACGGTGAAGTCCGCCGTGCCCGACGTGCAGGTCTCGGACGTCCCCGACCTCTTCCGCGCCGCCTTCGAGCAGGCCTTGGACGACGCCTTCGTGCGGCCCTCGGCCCGGGAGCGGGGCGTGCAGGTGGTCGGCCTGCGCGACCTCCACGGCGTCGACGTCCCCTGGTTGTGGGTGGGCGGGCTCGGCGAGGGCGAGTTCCCGCGGGCGCCCCGGCCGTCGTTCCTGCTGCCCGCCGCCGCCCGTCGCCTCCTGCCCGAGGCGGATCGCGCCGACGAGGACCGCGCCGTCTTCGCCTCGCTCCTCCGCAACGCGGGCCACGGCGCCCGCCGCGACGAGGCGGTGCTGATCCTCTCCCACCCCCGCACGACCGAGGGGGGCGACGCGTCTCCGTCCCCCGTCCTTCAGGACCTGATCGCCCTGCGCACCCCGGACGGCCCGCTCGGCGATTGGTTCGCCGCGACGCAGGCGGACGAGGAAGCCGCCCTGCCTCCGCTCCTGGGGATGAGGGAGCTGCTGTCGGCCCCGAGCGAAGCCGAGCGCATGCCGTCGGCGCTTCATCCGGACGTCGCGCGGGAGACGGCGCGCCAGCGGGTCCTCGCCCGCGAGCGCGGCGATCCGGGGGGCTTCGGGCGCTTCGACGGGGTCGTGGGGCTCGGCGCCTCTCACCGCCCGCGGGCCGTGGGCTGGGTGCGGCGGATGCTCGACATCGGGCCCGACACCGGCGGACGGACCCGCTTCACGGCGTCGGCGAGCGGGCTGGAGCGGTGGGCGTCGTGCGGCATCCGCTGGTTCTTCGAGCAGGTCCTCATCGCGGACGAGCCGGATCCCCAGGAGGTCGAGCCCTCCGCCGCGGAGCAGGGCTCGCTGCTGCACGCGGTGCTCGAGGCGCTGCTCGCCGAGCGCATCGAGGGCGCGGCTCGGGGGCGGGGCCCGGCGTCGCTGGCGGGGCTGGACGAGGAGGAGCTCGCCGCCGTCAAGACGCGCGCTGCCCAGCTCGTGAGCACCCTCGCGCCGTCCGTGGTCCCCGCGCGGCCCGGACCGTGGGTGGACCGGGCGGTGCGGGAGCTGAAGGCCGGGCTGGAGCCCGACGCCCCGGACGCGCCCGGCTGGGACGGACCCCTGGCGGGGTTCCTGGACGAAGCGGCGAGCCCGTTCGTGGACCTGGAGCCGGTGGGGGTCGAGTGGCGCTTCTCGGGCCTGGACCCGGCCGAGGCGGCGCGGCGGATCGACGACGCCGAGCCCACCGGCGAGGTGAAGGTCGCCCTGCGAGGCAGCGTGGATCGGGTCGACGCGGGGGCGGACGGCCTCGGCGGGGCCCGTCTGGGGGTCTTCGACTACAAGTCGGGGCGCCTCTCCGCGCCGGGGGGGCGGGTGGACCGGGGCCTCCTGCTTCAGCCCGTGGTCTACGCGGCGGCGGCGGCCCGGAACTTCGGGCCCGAAGCGCCCCCCGCGGGCCTCATCACCGGCTACCTGGAGGTGCGCGAGGGCGTCGACTCGGGGCGGCGCTTCTTCCTCGGCGACGGGTCCGTCTTGGGCGCGATGCAGGCCGGGGGACGGGGCGGCAGGGCCCTGGGCACCACGTCGCGCACGGTGACTCCGCAGCTCTGGGCGGCCTGGCTGCGGCGCGCGGACCTGTACGGCCGGTGGGTCGCGGACGGGGTCTTCCCGCCCACCCTCGCCGGGCCGGTGCACGCGCGCTGCGACCGCTGTCCCCACCGGCGCGCCTGCCGCGTGGACCACCTGCGCAACGCCGACCTCGCCCGCGCGGCGGCCGTCGGGGGCGCGCTGCTGCCTGCGCCCGTGGCTGCGTCCGAGCACCTCGAGGAGGGGCCGTGAACGTCCTCGAGCTCGACGGCGGTCGGCTCCTCCCGGGCGGGGCGGGGCTCAGCGACGAGCAGGTCGCGGCCCTGGACCTGGACCGGCACGTGATCGTCTCGGCGGGCGCGGGCTCGGGCAAGACCCGGACCCTCACGCGTCGGGTCCTGCGGATCCTGGGCTCGTTCGCGTGGGAGGCCGCGACGGCGGGCGGCACCTCCGGACCCGAGGCCATGCTCGTCGCCACGTTCACCGACCGGGCGGCGGGCGAGATGCGCGAGCGGATCCGGCGGGAGCTGGGCGACGCGCTCCGCGAGCTGCGGGACCGCGAGGAGGAGCTGACGGCCCTTCCGGAGGTCGGGGCGCGGTACGCATCCCTCGTCGAGCACCTGGCCCGCTCCCGACGCAGGCTCGACCGGGCCCGCATCGGGACCTTCCACGGCTTCTGCGCGGGGGCCCTGCGGGAGCTCGCGGCGTCCGCGGGCCTCGATCCGGGGTTCCGCATCCTCGAGGGAGCGGAGGGCGCCGCGCTGCGACGTCGCACGGCGGAGGAGGCGGTGCGGGTCGCCGAGACGGCGAGCGGAGCGGGGTCACGCCCGGCGTTTCGGCTCCTCCGTCGGCGGGGGATCCTGCGCGCGCTGGAGCTCCGGCTGAGCCGACCGACGGAGTGGGCGGAGGCCGCGTCCGCGCTCGACGGCGAGGTGGAGGAGGTCGTCGCGAGGTGGGCGGCACGCTACGGCGGGGCGGACCTCGACGCCCTCGAGAACGACGTCGCCCCCGGGGGCGCCCTGCGGTCGATCCTGGAGACGGTCTTGGGCTACCGGAGCGGAGTGCAGCACGGCTCGGCGCCGCCCCCCGTCCTCGTGGAGATCGACGCCGCGATCGAGGCCTTCGACGCCGCGGGCGCGGATCCGGACACGCCCCTCGATCTCGGGAGTCGCGCCGACCGCGTGCGGGCCTTCCTGGAGCCCCTGCTCGTGGGCGCCGGCCGCAAGCGGACCTGGCGCAAGGCGCACCACACCTGGCTGGGGCCGCTCGCGACCTGGCGCAAGCTGCACCGCAAGGGCGTCCGGGCGGCGTGGGTGTCGGCGCGCGAGGCCCTCATCGAGCGCCTGGGGGAGCACGCCGAGGTGCTGGAGGACCTGCCGGGCCGGGTCGACGCCACGGCCGTCGAGGTCCTGCGCGACCTCACCGAGCTCGGAGAGCGCGCCGCCGCCCTGCACCGCGAGCGGAAGGCCTCGCTGCACGCCCTCGACTTCGACGACCTGCAGCTGCGCCTGCTGGAGGTGCTCGAGGCCGATCCCGTCGCCCGACGGCGGCTGTCGGGGCGGTTCCGGCACGTCCTGGTGGACGAGCTCCAAGACACCAACGAGGTCCAGTGGCGGCTGCTCCGGGCCCTGGCGCGCCTCGACACGGACGACCCCGCCACCCTCTTCCTCGTGGGCGACCGGAAGCAGGCCGTCTACCGCTTCCGGGGCGGCGACGTCACCCTGTTCGACCGGGTCGTGGACACGCTCGGGGCGAGCGCCGCGCTCGTGTCGTTCCGCCGCAACTTCCGCAGCCGCCCGGGCCTCATCGCCGGGTTCAACCGGCTGCACGCCTGGCTGATGACCCCGGCGGGCCCCGTCCGGGAGGCTTGGGAGGCCCCGTTCGCGGCGCTGCGGGCGGCCCGGGAGGTCGCGCCGACGGAGGCGTGGGCGGACGACCCCGGACGGATCGAGATGCTCACCGCGGCCGCGGCCGTCGACGAGCGCGAGGCGGACGCCGAGGCGGAGGGCGTGGCCGAGGTGGTGGGCCCCGAGCGCGAGGCGACGGTGGTGGCCGAGCGGATCCGGGGGCTGCTGGGCGACGCCCCCCGGCACGAGGGCAACGCGGTCGCCGTCCTCCTGCGGCGGCGGCGGAACATGGGGCTCTACGCGCGCGCCCTCCGTCGCGCGGGCGTCCCCCACGTGGTCGCGGGGGGGCGCGGGTTCTTCGGTCGCCAGGAGGTGCTGGACGTCGCCGACGTGCTCTCGGCGCTGCTCCATTCGGGGGACGTCGTGGCCCTCGTAGGCGCCCTGCGGGGCCCGTTCTTCGGGCTGGAGGACGCCTGGCTCACCCGCCTGGCGCTGTGGGGCCGGGAGCGCGGGGGGGGGGCCTTGGCCGAAGGCTGGCGCGCCGCGGTGGGGGCCGTGGACGTGGCCCACCTGGCCGACGCGTGGCCCGTCGATCTGCCGCCGGAGGGCCGTCGCGAGATCGCGCGCGCGGCCACCCGCTGGAACCGCTGGAGCCGTCTCGTGCGCGCCCTGTCGCTGTCCGGTTTCCTGCGACGGATGCTCGAGGACGCGGCGGCAGTCCACCTCTTCGCGCTCGGCGATCCCACGGGTCAGACGCGCGCCAACGTGGAGAAGCTGCTCCGGCTCGCCGTCCGCTTCGACGCCCAGGGGGCCGAGGGGGCGGCCGAGTTCGCGCGGTACCTGCGGCGCCAGGAGGAGGCCGATACGACCGAGGGCGAGGCCGTGGTGGACGTGTCCGCGCCGGTGGTCCTCATGACCATCCACCAGAGCAAGGGGCTCGAGTTCCCGGTCGTCGTCCTGCCGGACCTCAACGCCCGGGTCCGCCCCGGAGGGTTCGCCGACGACGTCTACGCGGGCCGCATCCGAGACACCGGCGGCGTGGATCGGCGCGAGCTGGGGGCGGCGCTGCACGTCGTCGAGCAGCGGACGCGCCGTCGCCGGAAGTCGTTGACCGCGCGGCGCATCGACGATCGGGAGCGCGCCGAGGGGATCGCCGAGGCCAAGCGCCTGCTCTACGTCGCCATGACCCGCGCCCGGGACCGCCTGATCTGCGTGGCGCGGCCCCCGCCCGCCGCCGCCGAGGAGCCGCGACCCCTGGAGGACGCGCCCGCGTGGGAGGAGTGGCTGCGCCGCTGGCGCCGGGAGGACCCGACCGCCGAGCGGGAGGTGCCGGTGGTGTGGGAGGACGTCCGCCCGACCCCGCCCGAGGACGCCCCCCGGTCGCCGCGACCCCGCCCCGCGGACCTGGTCGAGCTGGCCGGGATCAAGCGCCGGCTCGGGCCGGTGTCCGCCCCGGTCGTCGCGCGCTTCAGCCCCCACGGGCTCGCCGAGCAGGCCCGGGACGCGGTCGCCGAGTACGTCGAACCGGACGCCGATCCCGAGGCTGCGGCCGAGCCGGACGAGGGCAGGGCGATCGCCCGCGAGCTGGCCCGGGTCCGTGGGCTGCTCGTGCACGCGTGCCTGGAGGACGGGATCACGGAGCCGTCGGCGATCACGTCCGCCCGCGTCCGGCGCGCGCTCGCCGCGGAGGGCCTGCTCGAAGACGGACACGTGAAGCGCCTGGAGGCCGCGCTCGAGACCCACCTCGCGGGCTTCCGTCGGGCCGCGCCCGCGCCGCTCAGAGGCGGCGGGACGGTCTTCCACGAGCAGGCGTTCCGGCTCCCGCTGCCGGTGGTCCCGGGGGACGCAGACGAGGCCGAGCTGCACGGGATCATCGACGTCCTGTACCTCGATCCCGAGCGGGACTGCTGGGTGGTGCTGGACTACAAGTCCGACGCGGCCGGCGACGCCGAGCTCGTGGCCGAGTACGCGCCTCAGCTGCTCGCCTACGCCTGGGCCGTCGCCCGGATCCTCCCGGATGTTCGCGCCGGTCGCCGGGCCGTCGCCGCCGAACTGTTGGCCACCGGCCGGGGAGCCCGCATCGAGGTGCTCCCGCCCCTGTCCGCGGCGGTCCTGGAGACTCGATTCCGTGCACGTCTCCGCGGTCTGCGAGAAAGCAAGAACCCCGCGCGGGACTGAGGTACGCTCATCGATCCAGGGGTTCCGCGAGAGGGCGCGGAGTCCCGGGAGGGAGGCACAGGTCCGAGATCGGGCCGCATCGCGATGTTCTTCAGACCGGAAAACCCCGTGATCGTGCAGGGCGACGGCTCGCTGCTGGTCGAGGTCGACAGCGAGCGGTACGCCGAGGCGCGCGACTTCATCGCCCGGTTCGCGGACCTGGAGAAGTCGCCGGAGCACATCCACACCTACCGGATGACGTCCCTCACGCTGTGGAACGCCGCCTCTGCGGGGCTCACGGCCGACGAGATCATCGAGGGCATCACGGACCTCTCGAAGTACGACGTGCCCCCCAAGGTCGTGCAGGACGTCGCCGAGAAGATCGCCCGCAGCGACAAGATCGCCCTGCTGCCCGCCGATCTCGAGATCGGCCCGGAGCTGCTGCTCGAGGTCAAGGACAGCTCCGTGGCGCGAAAGGTCGTGTCCAACCGAAAGGTCATGGACCTCACCGCCGGCGCCGTCCGCGAGGGGCTCTACAAGGTGCCGCTCGGCAACCGCGGGACGATCAAGCGCGCCCTCCTGCGGCTCGGCTACCCCGTGGACGACATCGCGGGCTTCGTCGAGGGCTCGGGGCTGAACATCCGCATGCGGCGCAAGTCCGTCACGGGACCCGGGTTCGGGCTGCGCAAGTACCAGCGGCAGGCCGTCCAGGCGTGGCACAAGGACGGCAGCCAAGGGGGCGGGCACGGCGTGGTGGTCCTCCCGTGCGGCGCGGGCAAGACGATCGTGGGCATCGCCACGATGGTGCAGACGAAGTGCCACACGCTGATCCTCGCGACCGGCGTGAGCTCCGTGCGCCAGTGGAAGGAGGAGATCCTCGACAAGACGCACCTGACGGAGGAGCAGGTGGGCGAGTACAGCGGCGAGACGAAGCAGATTCGCCCGGTCACGGTCACCACGTACCAGATCCTCACGCACCGCAAATCGCAGGACGCGGAGTTCACGCACCTCGGTCTCTTCAGCGCCTCGGACTGGGGGCTGATCATCTACGACGAGGTGCACCTGCTGCCCGCGCCCGTGTTCCGCATCACGGCGGACATCCAGGCCCGCCGTCGCATGGGCCTCACCGCCACGCTCGTGCGCGAGGACGGTCGGGAAGCCGACGTCTTCAGCCTCATCGGGCCCAAGCGCTTCGACGTGCCCTGGCGGGTGCTCGAGCGGAGCGGGTTCGTGGCCGAGGCGCACTGCTTCGAGGTGCGCGTCGACCTCCCCCCGCGGCTGGCCCTCGAGTACGCGCAGAAGGACCAACGTCGGAAGATCCGCATCGCCGCCGAGAACCCGCTGAAGCTGGCCGTGCTGGAGCACCTGCTCGAGCGGCACAAGGAGGACAAGGTCCTCGTGATCGGGATGTACCTCGACCAGCTGCAGAAGGTCGCCGAGATCTTCCGGGCGCCGCTGATCACGGGGAAGACGCCCAACGCCGAGCGCGACGTCCTCTACGAGCAGTTCCGCAACGGCGACATCCGCGTCCTCACGGTGAGCAAGGTCGCCAACTTCAGCATCAACCTGCCCGACGCGAACGTGGCGGTGCAGCTCTCGGGGACGTTCGGGTCGCGCCAGGAGGAGGCCCAGCGGCTCGGTCGAATCCTCCGCCCGTCCGGGGGCGACTCGTTCTTCTATTCGGTGGTGACCCGCAACAGCCGCGAGCAGGAGTTCGCGCACAACCGCCAGCTGTTCCTCACCGAGCAGGGCTACTCGTACCGCATCGAGGAGTGGAACGAGGCGCGGCTCGGGGCGGCGGTCTGACATGGACCTGTCCAGCTTCTTCAAGTCGCTGAGCCCGGGCGTGCTCGACCACTACCGCCGCAAGTACGTCGACGACGACGACGCGCCCGTGATCGACACGCTGGTCGAGAACTTCGGGGACAAGAAGTGGCTGCGCGCGCGCCTCAAGGGGATGAACCGGTCGCACCACGTCGCGCTGGTGGCGCTGCTGCAGTGCCGGGGCGTGGGGGGCGGGACGTGGCTCCTCCAGGAGCTGACCCAGACGCACGGCATGTCGGAGGACGTGTGGGCGGAGGTCATGCACGACCTCGGCGGGGAGCTGCTGGTCTTCGGCAACTCGCACCAGAGCCCGCCCCTCTTCTACACCGTGCCGGAGCCCATCGCGGGCGAGCTGTCTCGGCAGTTCCGCAAGCGGCTCGGGCTGCCGGTGGCGGACGACGAGGAGCAGGAGGGCATCCGGCCGTCGACGGTCACCAACTACCGCCACCCGGTGGGCTTCTCGCTGATCTCGTTCCTCACCTACCTGCGGCAGAACCCGGTCAAGGTCACGCGGCAGGGCGAGATCTTCAAGAAGCAGTCCGAGGAGATGGCGGCCTTCTTCGCGGACCTGTGGGGCGACGGCGAGCCGACGGACGTGCTCGCCTGGAACCTCGACTTCGCCCAGGAGGTGGGCCTGCTCCGACGTCGGTCCGGCCAGCTGGAGGTGGACGACCGCTCGGTGGACGAGTTCCTGTCCATGGAGCCCGCCGAGCGTCGCGATCTGTACCGCTCCTACTTCGGTCGCGCGGAGCCCCTGCTGGTGTGGCTGCTGGAGCTGCTCGCGGACCTCGAGCCCGGCACCTGGGTGCCCCTCACCAAGCTGCGCACGCTCTACCGACGTCGATACATGGGCACCGTCTTCCACCGTCGCTACGTGCGGAAGTCCTACTACCTGCCCCCGTCCGGCTTCTACGACCCCAACCCGCCCCTCAAGGTGCTGCAGGTGCCGGGGCTCGTGGAGAGCGGGCTCGGGGCCAAGGGCAGCTACGTCCGGCTGAGCGAGGCCGGGCGACTGTTCGTCCACGAGGACGGGTTCGAGGGGCTCGAGCACGCCGAGTCGATGAAGTACCTGCTGCAGCCCACGTTCGAGATCCTGGCGCCGGTGGGCCTGCCGATGGCGCGGCTCTGGAAGCTCGGCCGGATCGCGACCCTCCAGCGCGTGGACCGGGCGAACACCTATTCGCTGAACCGCGACTCGGTCCGCGGCGCGCTCGACGAAGGGTGGCGTCGGGACGACGTGCTCGCGACCCTCAAGGACGGCTCCCAGGTGGGCGTGCCCCAGAACGTGCGCTCGACGCTCAAGGACTGGTGCGGTCGCCACGGCGAGGTGCAGCTGCACGACGCGCTGGTCCTGACCTGCGACGCCGACCGCGTGAAGAAGCTGCGCAAGGTGCTCGACAAGCTCGAGGTGGCCTACACGGCGCTCGCGGACACGGTCTTCGCCATCCCGCGGGAGGAGTCCGACGCGATCCTCGAGGCGCTCGGCGCCGCCAAGGTGGAGGCCGCCCCCACGGTCCGACGCTACGACCTGGCGGACGAGCCCGCCGGCGGCGCGGGCGACCTGCGCGCGTACATCGACGAGGACGACGACGACGAGGAGGAGGAGCAGGCCCTGTTCCCGGTGAAGTCCCTGGTCATGCTCGGCGCCCCCACGGCGGAGGGCGGCCGCGAGGCGATGGCGGCCCGTGGATCACGCACCGGGCGGACGGGCGCGAACGCCGTCGGCGCCGACCTGAGCCTCAAGCCCGCCGCGGCGGGGGCGGGCGACCTGCTGAAGCTGTCGCCGTCGAAGACCATGTCCGTCGTGAAGGCGGCGATCCGGCTGGGGCTCGACCTCGAGGTCCTCTATCCGTCCACGGGCCCCCACGACAAGGGCGGCCTCGGCCGCGTCACGCCGGCGGAGGTCAAGGAGGCCGGCGGCGGGTCCTACTTCACCGGCCGCCACCACCGGCTGGACGCGGACATGCAGTTCCACATCAAGCGCATTCAGGGGATCCGGCTGGCGAACTGAGCGGGGGACGGCCGGGAATGGCGTCTACTCGCAAGAGTCCGTCAAGAAGAGCGGGGGCAGGTAGGGCTCGGCCTCGATCAGCTCCATCTGTCGCCATCCGAAGAAGTCCCCCGCGGAGCAGACCTCCCCGTCGTCGTCGGTGTCGGTGATGGCGACGAAGAGGAAGTCGGCCTCGGGGAGGCAGATCACGTAGCTGACCGGGAAGTCGGAGCCGACGACGAACTGCCCCTCGGCCAGGGTCTCTCCGATCGGGAGTCCACTCTCGGGTATCTCCGCGTTCGGCCCCAGCACCAGCAGGGTTCCAACCGTGGTGTTCTCGGGGTCGTAGGGCACCGGAATCCCCGCATCGATCTCGCCCCCCGTAACGAAGCAGTCGTCGAAGTCGAGTTCCTCCTCCTCCTCCTCTCCCGGTGTATCTGCGGAGTCGTCGTCGTCGGACCCGGGCCCGAGGGAGCCGCTGCCCTCGCAGCCGAAGGCTACGAGGGATGCGCAGAGAAGGAGAGCCAGGGGGGCCCCAGTCTTCCATCGGTGTCCAGGAGCCCCCAAGTACGCTTCCGTCAGCTGCTCCATCTGACTACAGCGAGCACTGGTGGCCTTGGGGGCAAGAGATCCAGCATCCATCGTGCGGTCCAGTCCATTCTTGCGGGTGCCACCGACCATTGAAGGGGGCGCTATGGCTGGCGGGTCGGGCCTCACCATCAGCCGTCGTCCCCGCTTGCGTGGCTGAGTCGTAGTAGGAGCCCGTCAACGTCCGTCTCAACACCCAGTTGCATCAAGGCCTTGCTTGCTCGTCCCGTGTTGAGCCGCCCGGCCTCCTCATAAGCAGGCACTGGGACATCGCTCATGTAGAGAAGGTTGAACAGTCTCTGAACTTGTTCGAGAAACTCGATAGCTTCCACGTAGGAAGAGAGGGTCGCCTTCCAACGCTCACCGCCCTCCTCTCCGCCTAGGTCCCATTCGTAGAAGAACGAACCATACCGTCCGACGTACTCACTAAATGGAAGCCCACCTGAGCGGAACCGGCAGTACGCCATCAGACCATCCGTGATCGCTCGCCTCAAGGCGTCCTCTGGGCACACTTCGGTGTCTCCTTTCGACATCAGCTACACCTCCATCGTCGTGGCTACTGGATCGGCAACCACTCCGTCCCGTCGGGGTTCGTAACTCCTGGGACATGGGCGTGAGGAGAGCGGGCTCTCGGGTCGGAGTGGCCAGCCGGCCTATGGCCGCCGTCGATGCGAACGCCAGTCGACTTCCCAGTGGCATCCTTGGCTTGGAGGTACCGACCGTCGGGCGAGCCGTCGAGATGCCCCCCCTTTGGCGTCGGAATCGAGTTGCCTCTGGGATCCACGTGGAAAGTACCGTGCTCTGGGGCAGCGTTCGGGTTCCCTCGCTTCCGCGGAGCTGGCAGTGCCTTCTGCCCCCCCTTGGACGCTGCTTGGCGCCAAGCGCGGATGCGCCGTCCCAGCTGGGCTGCTCCTCGGGCGGCGTCGTCTGCACCGGCTCGGGCTGCCTTCCCGAGGGCTTTGACCCCGACAGCTGCGACTGCGAGACCCTTCCCCGCGTACTTGAGCTTGCTCCCGACTCCCCCCGTCGCGATCCCGAGGACGCCCCAGCCCGCACGCGAGATTCGTTCGCTGGTGCTCAGGGCCTTGCCGGTGATCAAGTCCTTGCCGGCGATCGCCCCGACCAAGTTCACCCCGTCGCCCAGAAGGGGGATTCCGCCGGCAATGTTGGACGTCCAAGAACGGACTACGTCCAGATCGACGCGCCAACCAAGCGGGTCGTCCTCAAGTTCGGAGCCGACGTTGCCCCCGTTTGTGGGGATGGACCTCTTGGACGCGGTTACTATCGTCTCGTTTTCGGGGCAATTGCCGAAGTCAGCGCATGAGACGATGCGGATCTTCTCCTGCTTGGGGTTCTTGCCGAACTCGCCGCCTCCCCCGAGGTCGACACTCGCATACAGGATGCGGACCCACCCCGTCGATTGCTGGCACTCCCCGTCTGGGCCCGACCACAATCCGTTTCCGATGCGCGGGAGGCTCGTCGGTTCCTCCCAGAGTCCCGTCGGATCGACGTAGTTGGTCGGAGAGTTCCAGGCGAAGCGGTATCGATTCGCGGCCTGTCCGATTCCTGCGAGGCTGTCTGCCTGGAGGAAACGGCCCAGCTCGGGATCGTACGTTCGCGCCCCCAGCCGGGTCTCCCCGTCCGGATCCACCTGCCCATTCGCGAGGCCGAGGGAAAGGAGGAGCGGGTCTCCGTCGAGCACGGCGCCATAGGGGTCGCGTCGAACGAGCGTGTGGTCGATGTATTCATCGATCACCCCAGGGCCGCGGACGGCGACCGCGGCCTCCTGCTTGCCCTGATGGTCGTAGACGAACCAGGTCGCCGTCTCGGTGCCCGAAGCGAAGCTCGTCGCGGAGGTCTCCCCGAGGCGCTGTCCGTTCGCGACCACGAACTTGACGGGCAATCCGTTCCGAAGCTCGATGAACGAGTTGGGGGTGTAGGTCTCCTTGCTGACGCCGCCCTCGGTCACGGTCCTCCGAACCCGGCCGAACGGGTCGAGGAGGCTGGTCGTCGTGGTGGTGCCGCTGCCGCCGAGGGGCACGTTTTCCACCTCGCGCAGTCGTCCATCGGCTCCGTAGTCGTACCAGCGGTCGAAGTCGTCCGAGAGGCCTGCGATGCGAGACCTATGGAGGAGACTCCCATCGTCGTCGTAGTCGAAGAGGGAGTGCGGGCCGGCGGGCGAGCCGATCGAGCCGACCGCGTGCGGGCCCGCGGTCCCGGGCAGGTAGGTCCCGTCTCCATAGCGGTCTGCTTGCAGGCTGTTGCTGCTGAAGTTGCCGATCGCGTCGTAGGAGTAGGTTCGCTGGTGCGAGGACGTGGGCCCCCCGACACTCGTCAGCCGGCCGAGCAGGTCGTAGGTGTAGTCGTCCGTCGAGCCGTTGATGAAGTCGGTTCGGGAGCCGCTGCGACCTGCGTCGTCGTAGGAGAGCAGGACGTCCTGCAGTGGGAGCGAGACGGGCGTGCCGCCGCCCGAGAAGAGGTCCGCGCTCGTCGAGTAGGACAAGAGTCGACCTGCATCTGTGTAGTCGAAGTCGGCGGCCACGGCGCCCCCGAACGCTTCGAGCCGAGTCAGCAAGCCGCTGGGCTGGTCCCTCTCCAGGTGGGAGATCCAGGGCATCCCGGATCCGCGTTCCATTACTCCGGTGAGGTTCCCGACTACGTCATAGCTGTAATCCAGAGGATCGAAACTCGTTCCGCCGTGGGCCACCTCGACTGCGAGGATCCGGCCCACCGTGTCGTGCTTGATCGAGGTCCAGAACTCCTCCCCGGCGATGTTGCGGTGTTCGTCGACGACCGCGCCGCTCCGATCCACCCCGTACTCGGTCCATCCCGAGGGGTCGATCATCCCCGTGGTCGCGCCCAGCGCCTCGATACCGCCCGCGAGTGCTCCTGGGCCGGGCACCAACCCGTCATGAAGGAAGAAAGCCGTGCCTTCCTCGGGGTTCGAGCAGACGTCGCCGGGTGTGGCCTCACAGCCGCCGGTGCGCCAGCGCTCCCGCCCGAGCTCGTCGTAGGCGTACTCGATCGTACGTCCCAGGGCATCGGTGCGGCCGATGAGGTTGTCGGACGCGTCGTAGTCGAACAGGACGGGGCACGACGCGGGTCCGCCCACGCAAGCGCTTACGTCGGGGTCCTCGAGCCGGATGCGCCGACCGAACTCGTCCCAAGCGATCTCGACCTGGTTCGTGAGGGCGTCGATCGTTCGGATGAGGCGTCCGTGCGGGTCGTACTCCAGCTGGGTGTCGTTGCCCTCGGCGTCTTCGATGTAGGTGGCCAGCCCCCGAGCGTCTCGGTACTCGTAGCTCGTGGCCGACGTCGCCTCGTGCGGGGTCTGGGTCATCCAACGCAGGCTCGGCGCGCCGGTCACGGGGTGAGCGACGACATTCCACATCGTCACAATCGACTCGCTCGGGTCCTCGGGAGACCCGTTCACGAGGAGCGACTGCGTGGTGCGCCCGTCGGAGCCGTAGGTGATCTCGCTGTGGGGGATCGCGAACCACGGCGGCGGACCCATCGGGGCGGGCCCGGAGAGACCCAGCGAGGCGAGGGCCGCCGTGGTCATGGGCACGGAGACTCGCGAAACCCGCCCGAGGCCGTCGAACTCGCGGAACGTGACGAGGTGCTCTGCCGCGCCCACCTTCTCCCAGGCCTCGACCGCGCGGCCGAACCCATCTTGGTAGCTGGTGGACTCCTCCGCGGCGATCGAGGCCCCTTGGGGGTCGTAGCTGTGGGTAGTGGTGCGTACCCATGAGCCCGATCGCGCTGTGTGCCGGTCGATGGTCGTGGTCGGAGCGACCATCTGCGCCGAGCCGGCTCCGGGGATCGTCTCCTCGATCTGCTTCGTGCGGCCGAATTCGTCGCGTTCGATGGTTCGCCGACGAGTCTCCCCGACGCCGTCTCCATACCTTGTCTCCGCGGGCCCCCACCGCGGGTCGGAGTTCATCGTCCAGACATGATCCACCGAGGAGTAGACGGTCGGCCACTCGGAGGGCGCGATGAAGGATCCCGGGGCCGGAGGTGTGACCTCGACGGTCGCTGTGACGCTGAGGTAGTCGGGTGCCCAGGCGAACGATGTCAACGTTCCCGAGGCATCGAAGCGGCGGTCGGGTAGACCGATTCCCGTCCCGAACTCCTCTCTCTCCATCTGAATGGTGCCGAGGCCCTGCCCGCTCCAACCCCCGAGTCGGATCGTGTCCGTCACATTCCCTGCGGTGTCGTGGACCCACGTGGTCGTGAGCATCGGCGTGCCGCCGTCGGAGACGGTCCGTCCATCCAGCAGCACCATCACACCCGGGCCGTGTGGATGGGCTGCAGCAGCCCACAGCCACTCTGTCCGCGCGTCGTCCTGAGCGCCCGGTCCCCCTTCGTCATCGATGATGCGAGCCCGGCCGCCCAGCGTGTGGTCGGGGGTCACGGTCCACGTCCTCGTCAGCGCAAGACCCGTGATGCCGGTGCTTGTCGTGTCGAGCCCCGTCAGGCCGATCGACCACGTAGTCCCCGATTGAACCGGGGTCGGAATCGCCTCCCAAGCCCTACTCGAAGCAGAAAGCTGGTCGGAGCAGGTAGTGGGGTCAGCCGCACAGTGATAGTCACCCGCCCAGCTCGACGAGGCGAGAAGCCTCCCCTGTAGCGGCCAGACCGCACCGGAGCCGTCGTCTCCCACGCTGTACTCGCTTCGACTCCACTCCTCGGCGGCTCCGGTCTGGCCGTTCAGATGGACGACATCCACGACGCCGTACCCGTGGAAGGTACCGTCCCACCAAGTCGGTCCGGTGTAGTGAAACTCCACGTCGCCCACAGTCGGGTCGTCGAACTGCACACCGGTCAGATTCCAGATCGGCCGCGCTCCTTCGCGCTGGGACGGCAACGCCCATCCGAGATCGGTGGCCGTACCAGCCGCCGCGGCGTACTCGAAGGAGACGACGCCCCCGGTCGGCAGAGTCAGCTCCTCGAGGAGGTGCGGCAGTGAAATGGGTGCGCCGCCGTTCGTCGGGTTGGAGTACGTCCCGTCCGCGGAGACCCACTCCAGTGCCCCGTCCGCGTCGAAGTCGCGCAGTTCGCCGGAGAGGCCCAAGGCGGCCAGATGGTGCGCGCCGGCCCCGGGGGAGTTCCAGGAAAACGGGAGGGCGGTCGGCGTGGGCGGCCCGAACTCGCTGCCGGCTTGGTTGAACACAGTCAGCGAACTCGGCGAGCTCGCCACGGACAAGTCGAGGAGACCGTCTCCGTCGAGGTCGGCGACGAAGGTCGCGGGAATGCCGGATGGGGGAAAGGTAGTCGAGGCGCTTCCAGCGCAGCCCTGCGGATAGATGGAGAACTGGCACTCCGGCGTCAGCGTGCGGCTGATCGGGAGGTGATCGCCACGGCCCGGGTCACCGCCGTGCATCCCCGTGTCGAGCTCGAGCGGCACGGGGTCGAACCCTCGGCCCGTCCCGAAGTAGACGATCCAGGTGCAGGTGGCGGGGTCGACATCCGAACACGGCGCCCCCGCATCGGCGATCACGAAGTCCAGGAGCCCGTCCCCATTCATGTCGAGGAGGCCCGTCCACGCCTCCAGGACGTTCCAGCCCGAAGCCAGGTCTTCGTAGTCGGTGGTGCGCGAGATCTCGGGCCACCCATGCAGCGAGGGGATGGCCACCGGTACCCACTGCTCCGGGGCCTTCAACTCGTCATCTACGTTCCGCCACACCGTCCAAGTAGCGGCGGCCGTGTTTGCGTTCCATTGAATGTACTCGGGCTTCCCGTCGCCCGTGAGGTCCACGAGGCGGCTCTGCACACCGCTGATCGCAACCTCCTCCGCAGGCAGTCGGTCCTGCGGGCCGGCGCTCCAGACGCTCCGCGGTACGTCGAACTGGATGTTGTCCGCCGCGGGGCTCCAGACTAGGTCCCCACCCAGATTCTCGACGCGGTCTTGGTACCCGTCGCCGTTGAAGTCGAGGAACGTCGCTGTGACCTCACCGTCATCGATTTCTCGCAGGTCGACGAGCGTGGGAAGACCCACGAACGAGCCGGACAACTGGAGCACCGGACCCACTTCACCCGGGGCGTCCGTGCTGAACGCGACGTCGAGATCTGCAGGGCCCGACCCAGCGTGTCCGCCGTATGCCACTACGCAGTCGGGGAGACCATCGCCGCTGAGGTCGAACCAGTCTTTCGTCACCCCCTGGAGTGAAACGCTGTTGCCGATCGTTCCGTGCAGCAGTGTACCTTCCCAGGCGCCGCATGGCGCGCCTACCATCGGCTCCGCCGTCCACCCGTCCCATGTCGCTCCATCGGGCGAGTAGGCCAATCCACCGATCACCTCGCGGACCGGTCGCGTCCCTGAACTCGCAGGAGCGCCCTGCTCCATCACGTTCGCCAAGAGCCAGCCTCCGTTGGTCGGAGTGTCGTCGTAGGCGAGGAGGTAGGAGCGCACGACGTCGGGAGAGCCGCCTTGCTCGACGGTCTCGTGGATCGCGGTCACGCGATGGGTGATCGCTCTGCGAGCTCCGAGGACCGAGGGAGTCCAGCCGGACCGTCCGAGGGGCAGAGGCGTCCACTCGAGGTCGACGCGGTGGAGCGGACCTACGCTCGTGCCTTCGGTGTGGTCGAGGGTGTACCCGATCGAAACCAAGTGCGGCACGTCGCCGTCGAGGTAGTCGTACTCGTAGACAATCGCGAGCCCGCTCGGGTCGACCATGCGAGTCAGGTGCGCCCGCATGGTGACGTCCGTCCAACCCCCGCCGGCGGCAGGGACCCGGGTCATCAGTCGACTCTCGGCGGTCGTCCCGTACTCGCGCATCGACCCGTCCGGGTCGAAGATCGTGAAGGAGTCGCCGGTGGCGTTCTGTACGCGCTCCATGCGCGTCTGGTCTTCGACCTCCGGGACCCACTGGCCCGAGTGGACGAAGAAGCGCACCCCGTCCACGAGGTACGAGTCGCTCCAACCCCGGGCGTATACGTCCGGGTCGAGCCGAACATCGACCTCGACGGTGGAGTCGGGGAGGCTCCAGCCGAACCCGAGGGGCCCGAGCCCCGCGCGCGAGTCGTACTCAAGCGCAAGCGTGGGCTCCACCCCGGCGACCCCGGGGGCGACGGAGAGGGGCACGCTGAACGTGTTGGCACCCGAGTTGGCGCCCGCGGTGGAGATCACAAGCGTGGACATCACTACCAGCAGGCCGGCGAAGAGAAAGGACCGCTCTTGCGTGCTCATCAGGACCCCCATGAGGGGCTGATCGACCCCCGAGCAACACGATACACACAGGTGCACCGGCGCTTCTGGAAATCTCTCCCCGGATCCGGCTGGCGAACTGAGCCGTCGAACGCCGCGCGTCAGAACCAGAGGCGGAAGTCGACGATCGGGGTGATGTCCACGTCGTAGGGGCAACGCGGGCGAATCGGATCCAGCCCGCACCGTAGACTCCGTTCTTGCCACTGTCTTACCTACGTCTTACCGTGAGGTCATGTTCGAAGTGAAGCTCTCCACCAAGGGGCAGCTGGTGATCCCCGTGGAGGTGCGGAACCGGCACGGGTGGGAGCCCGGCGCGCGTTTCGACCTCGAGGACCGCGGGGACACCCTGGTGCTCCGCCCTCACCGAACTCCCCGCGCCGGGTACGGCCTCGAGGATCTGTTGGGCGCGGTCGCCTACGAAGGCCCGGCCGTGAGCGTCGAGGCCATGGACGACGCCGTCCGTCGCGCATTCAAGGGCGATGGGCGGTGATCGCGCTGGACTCGAACGTCCTCGTTCGCCTGCTCACCCGCGACGATCCGCGACAGGCCGACCTCGCCGCCGAAGCAGTACGCGGGCGGGACGTCTGGATCGCGAAGACCACCCTGCTCGAAGTGGCTTGGGTGCTTCGCAGCGCCTACGGGCAGGACGAGGCGGAGGTCGCGGCGCAGCTGTTGCGCGTGGTGTCGGCCGACCGCGTCGTCGCCGAGGATCCCGGCGGGGTGCGCCGAGCCCTGACGGCGGTCCGCGACCACGGACTCGACCTCGCGGACGCGCTGCATCGGGAGTCCTCGGAGCCCGCCTCTCGGCTCCTGACCTTCGATCGGCGGTTCGCGCGGGCCTCGCGCGGGCACGCGGGGCCGGTCGACGTGGACCTGTTGGACTGACCCGCGGCCGTCTCCGAGGCGGTCAGCGTGTCGGCTCGAGAAGCACACGATCCCGGGGATCCGCCCCCATCGCGGCGCACCACGCCTGGTTGAGCGCGGCGAGCACGGTGTGCACCGTGTCCTGGTTCAGGAAGTCGGCGGCAGGCAGGTCGTTCAGGCCGTCCTCGAAGTTGAGGGGACAGACGTCGGCCACCATGTCCGAGCCCTGAGCGAAGACCAGGGGCAGCCCGTGGGTCCGGCACACCAGGGGCCGGACGCCGTAGATGCGGCATCGGCCCGCCCCGTCGAGGTGCGCGCAGTCGTCGCGGCCCTCGTCGAGCACGGTGAGGATGCGCGCTCCCTTCGACGGCCCGGAGGGCTCGGGTCCGGCGGCGATCGCGGCGGCTTCGATGGGAGAGACCGTGAGGCCCCCGCGGCAGCACCCCGCGCAGCCCGGCCGGCAGGCGACGTGATCGGGGTACGTCGCGCCGATCCGCGAGGCGTGCTCGTCCACCTTCACGAGCAGGGCCCGGTATCGGTCCAGGAGGCGCGCGGCGTCGTCGATCCCCATGCCTCTCCCTGGTACGATCGGCGCCCCCGGAGAGCCCGACGTTGACCGATTCTCAGCCCACGAACCGCCGCATCCTGCTCGTCGACGACGACAAGGACGCGCTTCAGATCCTGGGTGACCTGCTGCACTCCCGCGACTACGCGACCGTCACCGCCATGGACGGGCACGAGGCGCTGGCGCGGTTCCACGACGACGGGCCCTTCGACATCATCGTCCTGGACGTGATGATGCCCGGGATCGACGGGCTGGAGGTCTGCCGACGGCTCAAGGCCTCGCCCCAGGGGATCCTGACCCCGGTGCTGCTCGTCTCCGCGCGGTCGGACACCCGGTCTCGTGTCGCGGGCCTCTACGGCGGCGCCGACGACTACATGAGCAAGCCGATCGACCTGCGCGAGTTCGCCGCGCGCGTCGACGCCCTGCTCCGAGTGCGCGACCGCTACTCGGTCCTCGCCGAGCGCCGCACCCAGGCCTTGGAAGCCGCCCTCACCGACGGCCTGACCGGGCTCCTGCGCGGCGGGTACTTCCTCCGTCGACTGGCCGAGGAGATCCTGCGCGCCGACCGCTACAAGCTGAAGCTGGCCGTGCTCGTCGTGGACCTCCTGGGCCTCCCCGAGCCGGACGCCGAGGCCGGGGACGACTTCGACGAGCCCACCGAGTTCGACCGCACCTTCGCCGGTCCGGCGGATCGCCTGGTGACGGCGGCGGGCGAGGCGATGGCCACGAACACCCGGGCGGGCGACCTCACGGCCCGCATCCGTCGGTCCCGGTTCGCCGTCCTCCTGCCCCACACCCCTCGGCGTACGGTGCGCGGCATCATCAAGCGCATCGAGGCCGCCGTGGCCACCGTCCCCGCCGATCCCGCGCGCCCCGACGGCCCCGAGGCGGGCTTGTCCGTGAAGATCGGGCACGCCGAGCTGGGCAAGAAGATGGACGCCGCCGGGTTGATGGCTCGCGCCGAGCCGGGCTGAGTCCCGGCCCCGGTGTCCGCTCACCTCTCGGATTCCCGGCTCTTCGAGCCCGAGGTCCCCCGCGCCTGGCAGGGGCTGCTCGACCTGGTCGCGTCCCTGTGGGATCTCGTGGAGTCCGACGAACCCGTGGCCGAGCGCCGGGCCGAGGCCGCCGACCTGAGGCGTGACTGGTTGGCCGAGGCCCACCTGCTCGCGGAGGCCCTGCCGCCGGAGCTGCAGGCGTCGGCTCCGCAGCACCAGCGCTGGTTCACCGAGGCGGTGTTGACGTGGATCCACTTCGAGCGCGTGGCGGGCACGCCGCGGCTGGAGACGCTGCGCACGAAGACCCTGCGGAGTTATCCCGTGGACCTCGAGGCCGGAGAGGCCCAGCGCCCGGTCATTCGTGCGGCCCTGAGGACCGCCTTCGGGTGGAGCGAGGCCGAGCTGGACGAGATGGAGGCCGACATCGATCGCCTCATCTCCAACCTGGAGGTGAAGCACGCCCTCTCGGCGACGTTCGTCGAGCTGGTGCTCGCGCAGGGCCCCGACGGCGCGAACGAGCGGGCCGCGGAGCTGTTCCGCGCGGTCTACGGCCCCCTCCCCGTGCTCCCCGAAGACGTGGACCTGGTGGTCACCGCGTCGGCCGTCTACTTCTGCCTCGCGTACCGCGGGGATCGCTGGCGGGGGCCCGGCTTCGACGACCGCCCCGCGCCGGACCGGGCCGCCCTGCGCGGGTTCCTCGCCCGACTGCACGACGCGAACACCTTCCGCACCGCCCGCTTCCCGGCGTTCGGGCTCTTCGACCCAGAGGCCGTCTCCTCCATGCTCCTGGACACCCTGCACGCGGGCGTCGAGGCGCGGCTGGGCCACGACGTCCCCCGCGAGGTCGTGGTCGAGACCTTCGCCACGATGACGTCGATCCTGCCCACCGAGCTCGCGGACCAGTACCTGGTGCACGACGCGTGGGGTCACGGTTGGCAGGAGGCGCTCTGCGAGTTCGAGTGGCTCTACGGCGACGTCGTGCACCTGCGCGAGCCGCTCGGCCCCGACACCGGCCGCCGGGCCGGGCACCCCACGAGCCTGGTGGACGCCTTCGTGGTGGACGGCGAGCGCACGACGTTGGACGAGGACGCGCTCATCGCCGTCGTCGAGGCCGACCTGCGCTTCCGCATCCGCGCCGCGGGCAACACGTTCCTGTCGGAGGTGCTCGCCGACCTCGTGGAGCACAAGTACGTGCGGCAGGTGAACCCGTCGGACGACGAGTTCCCCACGTCTTCGCTGCTCCCGCGCGCCTGCCTCAAGGTGGACCTGAGCCTCAAGGACTCCCGCTCGTACGGCCGCGCGTGGAGCGCCCCCTACCGTCGGCTCATCGGGCGGAAGGCGGTGCGCGCGAAGCTGGTGGCGGCGCTCGGTGAGCGAGGCCGACCGAGTGAGGGGCTCCGGCGGGCCGTCGACCGCGCCGCGAGCGTCCTGTCCGAGCGCTTCGCCACCGCGCTCAACGCCGACTACGGGCACGGGCTGGGGGCTCCGGGCGCCGAGACGGCCCACGCCGGGGTCGTGCAGCGCCTCGCCCTGTCGGCCCTCGCAATGGACGCCGAGCTGGAGCGCTTCCTCGACGCGGGGGAGGCGGTGCTGGCCCGCGAACGCAGCACGCGGCCGGACCTCCCTCGCTGGCGGTGCCCCGAGGCGTGCCTCGACCTCCTCGTGGTGGTCCTGGCCTGGTTCTACGAGCAGGAGCGCGACGCCTACATCTGGCACCTGGACGAGCTCCTCCGGGGCGCGCTGCAGCCCAGCTTCGCCCGCCTCGGCGCCGCGCTCCGGGCTCCCTGAGTTGGATCCCTCGACCCTCGACGCGGCGTTCCTCGCGTACGCCGCCGCCGCCGCCTTTCTGGCGTTCCTGTCCACGTCGACGCTCGGCATCGGCAGCGCCCTGATCCTCACGCCCGCGCTCATGGTCTCGATGTCGGCGGTCGAGGCGGTCGGGGTGATCGCCCCGGCCATGCTCATCAACTCGGCGCTCACCGCCTGGGTGCATCGTCGGGAGATCCCCGCGGGGATGGTGGGGATCACCGCGGCGGCCGCGATCCCGGCGGGCCTGCTCGCGGCGGCCGTGGCGGGCTCCGTGCCCCCGGCGGTGATCCAGATCGTGATCGCGGCCACCATCGCCCTCGCCCTCGGCATGGAGCGCGGCCTCGGCAAGACGCTGGGCGGGGGGCGCGTCGGGGCCGTCGGGTGGGGGGCCGTGGCGGGCGGCGCCGGGGGCATCGCGGGCACGTTCGGGCCGCCCCTCGCCATCTCGTTCCTGGCGCGCGGCCTCACCGGGGCGGCGTTCGTGGGGTCGATCACGGCCGTGGGCACGCTGATCAACGTCGTCCGCCTCCCCGCCTACCTCGCCACGGGGGTCCTGACCACCGAGCTGCTGCCCCTCGCGGCGCTCCTCGCGGTCTCCGGAACGGCAGCCGTGTTCGCGGGCAGGGCGCTGCTGCGTCGCCTCGACCCCAGCCGCTTCCGCGTCGCCGTCGACGTGCTCCTGATCGTGATCGCGGTGTCCCTCGTGGCCCGCGCGGTGCGAGGATTCGCAGGATGAAGATCGCCGTCGTCGGAGACATCCACGGCCACTGGGACGACGACGACGTCCGCTGGTTCAACGAGTCCGATCGCGACGTCGTGCTGTTCACCGGAGACCTCGCCGGGTTCCGCCACGCCGACACCCTGCGGATCGCCCGCAGCATCGCGAGGCTCGAGAAGCCCGCCTTCCTCGTGCCCGGCAACCACGACACGGTGCCGCTGGTGCCGTTCCTCGCCGAGCTGTCGGGCAACCCGCTGCTGCGGCGGCTGTCCACGCGCCAGGGCCGTCGGCACGACGAGCTCCGGGAGGCGCTCGGGCCCGTCTCCGGCGCGGGGTACGCCCGCCACGATCTGGGCGGCGTCGACCTGATCGTCGCCCGGCCGCACCCCATGGGCGGCTCCGCGTTCTCGTTCCCGCGGCACCTGGAGGCGCACTACGGCGTCACCGATCTCGACGCCTCGGCCGCCCGCCTCCGCGCGCTGGTCGACGAGGCCGGCGACCGCGTGGTGTTCCTCGGTCACAACGGACCCACCGGGCTGGGGGCGTCCCGCGCGGACATCTTCGGGCGCGACTTCGGGGGCGAGGAGGGGGACTGGGGGGACTCGGATCTGCGCGCCGCGATCGACCACGCCGTGGCGACGGGGCGGACCGTCGTCGCCGTCGTCGCCGGGCACATGCACCACGCCCTCCGCGGCGGCGGCAAGCGCGCGTGGCAGGTGGAGCGCGACGGCATCCTCCATCTCAACGCGGCCCGCGTCCCCCGCCACTTCTCGATCGGCGGGACGCGACGGTCCCGGAAGATGCGGCACCACGTCCTCCTCACGATCGACGGCGGCACCGCGCAGGCCGAAGAGGTCCTGACCTAGCACCCCTCTCGACAAATCAGAGATTTGTCGAGAGGGGCCCCGCAGTACCTCCCGAGGACTCCGCTTCACTTCGTTCCGCTGCGCGCGCTTGGGGCGCTTGCGGTTGATTTAGACTCCGGTCCTGGAGGCGTCATGGACGAGGGGACCCCGACGAAGCGACCGCTGATGCACCCGACGAACATCCGCTTCGGCGTGATGCTCGCGGTCATCGTCCTGGTGGGGTTCGCCACCCGCCTCAACGCCTGCGACTACCGGACCATCGCCGAGCGCGTCATCGAGGACCCGGCGGTGGGCACGCTCAAGGGCGACGTCGCGGCCGTGTCCGCCCAGGCGGACGGCCTCGCGGCGGCGCAGCAGCGCATCAGCGGCACCACCTCCGAGATCCAGCGCGCGGTGGCGGACCTGCGGGCCCACGCCCCGACCACCATCTATCGGTACAACCCGGACAAGGAGAAGGCGCCGAACCCCGCCCAGCTGAAGGCGCTGCGCGACGCGGTGACGGCGGGCGCACGGGTCTCGGTCACCCACCGGCCCGCCGAAGGCATCGGACGCACGATCTCGGTGACCTGCGCCTTCGTCGGCCTCGACGCCAACGGCAACGTGCAGTGCATGAGCGCCGTCCTCGCCGCGAACTCCGAGCTGCCGGACGGGCGTCGCTACCAGGAGATCCTGTCCCACGACGGGACCCGCGTCCTCGCCCACTGGAACGCCGACGGCAGCAACATCCAAGGCGAGCGCGAGGTGGAGAAGCGCGAGGTCCACTGGACCGTGCAGCTCCCCTACTGAGTCACGCGGTCACTGCACCGGGGCGCACAGGAAGCCCTCCCAGTACTCGCCCGGATCGCACGGCGTCGCGCCCCCGCGGCAGCCGCAGCCCCCGCAGTCGAAGTGCGCCTGCACGTTCGCCGCCGGCATCGGGCAGTTGGCGATGAACGCCTCGTCCACGTCCAGGCGCCCTCGCTCGAGGTCGCCGGCGGGGTGGGTCCCGAAGGTCACGTCCCCGCCCGCGTGGGGTGAGGCAGGGCCGGCGGTCGAGTCGACCTGGACGCCGTCCCGATAGAGGACGAGGTCGCCCGCCGGGTCGAAGGTGGCCACGAGCGCGTGCCAGTCCGACGTCGCCTCGTGGTCCGCGCCCACCCCGGCGCCCGCCGCGCCCGCGCCCGTCTGGAAGTCGAAGAAGGTCGAGTCCCGCGCCGCGTCGGTGCCGAGCGTGTACTCCTCGCCCGCGCCTGCGCCCGCGTCGCCCTTGCTCACGTACGGGCAGAAGGCGTCGCCTCCCCCCACCGTGCAGTCCACGGGGCGGCCCCACAGGCCGACGGTCAGCCCCCGGGTCCCGTAGAAGTTCGACAGCGAGCCCGGGTCGTTCACCGACGCCTGCGCCTGGTCGAGGGACAGCGCCTGGCCGCACACGCCCGCGATCCAGGTGGTCGTGCCCGCGACGGTCAGGTTGCTGCCGGCCCCGGTGACGTCGTCGCCGTCGCCTTCCAGGGGCCACCACGCCACGAACTCCTCGACGCGGCCGTCGCAGTCGTTGTCCCAGCCGTCGCACGCGTCCGGCGCGCCCGGGTAGACGACGGCGTTCAGGTCGTCGCAGTCGACGCCCGCGGGGGACCCGTCGCCGTCCTTGTCCTCGGCGGCGATGGTGACGGTCGAGGACACGACGGGCGCCTCGTCGGTCCCGTCCGTCGCCTCCACGGCGCACGTCCAGGTCTCCCCGGGTTGGGTGACGGCGGCCGGGATCGTGTCCCCCGGGAGGGTGCCGGTGGTGGCGTCGCCGCTGCGGTCGGCGCCGGTGCCGTCGGACCAGGACATCGTGTAGGTCACCGCGTCCCCGTCGTCGTCGACGGACTCCACGGCGATCCCGCACTCGAGGTCGTGGACGTCGGCGGGGGCGTTGGGGCTGACGGCCACGGTGGGCGCGCCGGGGGCGGAGTTCAGCACCTCGGCCTCGGCGCTCGCGCGGGGATCGCTGCTCACGCCCGCGGCGGTGGCGACGACCTCCACGGAGACGCGCTGCCCCTTGTCGAAGTGCAGCTCGCCGTCCAGCGACGCGGCGGTCTCGCCCGCGACGACCTCGCCGTCGACCAGCCACGTGTACGTGACGGTGATCGGGTCGAGGTCGGGATCCGAGGCGGAGACGACGGCGCTCACGACGTCCTCGGTGTGCAGCACCGCGGGATCGAGCGTCACGCTCTCCACGATCGGGGGGAGGTCCGACCCGGAGGCGTCGTCGTCGTCGGGGGTGTCCGAGGGGCAGCCCACGAGGAGGGCGGCGGCGAGGAGGAGGAGGCGTCGCATGGGCAGGAGACTACGACGGCGAGCGACGGAGCAGCGGGGTCACCATCGACACGGCGACCACGCCGACCCACACCGAGCCCGTGGGCCACACCCCGCGCGTGACCCCGTGCAGCACCACGACGAACGCGGGGACGAGGTACGTGTAGGCCATCATCGACGACGGCGGCAGCCGCACCCCGGAGTACTGGGCGATGCCGAACGTGATCGCGGTCGGGAACGCCGCGAGGTAGGCGATCCCCGCGAAGGCCGACGGGCGGACGCTCGCCCAGTCCGTCGCGACGATCCGCGGCGCCCCGACGCACCCCAGGAGCGCGGCGCCCGCCACCAGCGTCCAGAACGCCATCACGAGGGCGCGCTCGCCCCGGTGCAGCTTCTGGATCAGGGGGGCGTAGAAGGCGAAGGAGAGGGTCCCGAGCAGGAAGGTCCGCTCGCCGCGGTCGAGGCGCAGGGCGAGCAGCGCGTCCAGGGAGCCGTCGAACACGATCCACGCCGCGCCCGCCGCCCCGAGCCCGAGGATCGCGACGCGGCGCCGCCCCATGGGGGTCCCCAGCAGCACGATCCCGACGCCGCCGCTCAGGAGCGGGACCAGCGTGAACAGCGCCCCGGTGCTCACCGGGTCGGTCCAGCGGAGGCCCTCGAACATGAGGACGAAGTAGAAGACCATCGAGGCGGCCACGGCGGCGTAGCGGAGGGCGTCGCGCAGGCGGGGTCGAGGGGCGCCCCCGGTGGCGACGACGAGGATCCCGAACAGGACCGCCGCGAGGACGAAGCGCACGAAGGTCAGGACGAGCGGGTCCAGCGCGTCGGTGATGGCCTTGCCCACCGGGAACGACGTGCTCACCAGCCCCGCCCACAGGTACATGAGCGAGTAGGCGCGACGGCGGCTCAACGAGGCAAGCGCCCCCAGCGCGCGCAGGGAGGCGCTCGGAACGAGGCCGACCGGAGTTCAGGCCGGCAGAGCGGGGCCCCCGGCGAGAAATCTCTGATTTCTCGAGAGGGGTGCATCAGGCCATTCCTTCGTCGCCGAGGTCGTCCCAGCGGCCGCGGACGCCTCGGACCTCGCGCGCGCCCGTGATCCCCTGGGCCACCAGCAGGTCGAGGGCCTCCACGAACTGGTCGACCTCCTCGTCGGTGGTGGGCGATACGCGGATGGTGTCCGCCAGGGGTCCCACGTGGCCCTGGGTCCCCACCAGGATGCCCCGCGCCGCGAGGGCCGCCGCCCAGGGCTGGATCGGGGCGGTGAGCTTGATGAGCACGAAGTTCGCGCGGGTGCTTCGAGCGGCGATGCGGCGCTCCTCGAGGCGGCCGACGAGGCGGGCCATGACGCCCCGGATCCGCGTCACCCGCTCCCGCATCCCGGCGATGTCGCGCAGCGCCGCCGAGGCCGCCCGCAGCGCCCCGATCGACACCGTGAAGTTGGGCCGCACGTGGTCGATCGCGCCGATCACGTCCGGGTGCCCGACCATCCAGCCCACGCGCAGCCCGGCCAGCCCGAAGTCCTTGCTGAAGGAGCGGATGACGAGGACGTTCGCGGGCAGGGTCTCCGCCCGGCCCTCCTCCACCAGGGACTCCCCGTGGAAGGAGACGTAGGACTCGTTCACGAGGAAGAGCGACGTGGGCGACTCGGCCGCGAGCGCGTGGATGATCTCCACGTCCGCCGTCGACCCGGTGGGGCCGTTGGGGTTGGCGAGGACCACCATGCGGGGGACGCGGGGCGAGAGCAGCGCGCGCACGCCCTCCTCGGGGAAGCGCAGGTCGTCCCCGTAGTCGACGCGCGAGACGAAGGCGCCGCCCGCCTCCGCCGCCGCGAGGAACGCCCCGAAGGTCGGGCGCGGGAGGACGACGCGCGCGCCCTCCTCCACGAAGGCGTTGAAGGCCCAGCGGATCGCCTCGTCGGACCCGGCCGTCACGGTGATTCGGGCGCGGTCGACGCCGTGGAAGGCGGCGAGCTGGTCCGCCAGGGGCTCGGGATCGGGGTAGGTCGACAGGTCGTCGTCGGTGAGGTCGGCGAGGGCCCGCCCCACCGCCGGGGAGACGGGCGCGCGGCACTCGCCGAGATCGAGGCGCAGGTAGCTGGAGCGGTCGGGGTGGGTGCGGGGGACGCGATGAGCGCGGGCCACGGCGTCGCGAGGCCGGGGGGGCTCGATGGGGACCTGCGGATCGGCGTCCTGCGCGGGCTCAGGGTCCCGAGGCGCCGGATCGGAGGGCGGTTCCACTCGGCCCGAGAGTAGCACCGAGCCCCCGTCGGGGGCCCGGGAGACGCGGGCGCCGCCGTCCTTGGCTATCATTCGCGCCGGATGATCATCCTCGGCATCAACGACAACCACGACTCGGGCGCGGCCCTCTGCGTGGACGGCGAGCTCGTCGCCGCCACCGGGCAGGAGCGCGTCGATCGCCACAAGAACTCCGGCGCCTTCCCCTGGGACGCCATCGCGGACGTGCTGTACCACGCGCGGGTCCGGCCCGAAGAGGTCGACCGCGTCGTGTTCGGCAGCCACTTCACGCCCGCGACGGGGCTGCGGCGCCTGCCCCAGCTGCATCAGGGGACGAAGGCGACGGCGAGCCAGTTCTCGCCGCTCCTCAACGCGTACATCGCCTACCAGGTGGCCGTGCGCGACGGCGGTCTGTGGCCGCTGGAGGCGGACCTGTCCCGCAAGGTGCTCGGCCGGCGCATGTCTCGGCGCGGCTTCCAGGCGCCCGTGACCACGCTCGAGCACCACGCGGCGCACGCGTACTCGGTCTATCGCAGCCAGCCGCACTTGGACGCGATCGTCTTCACGCTCGACGCCATGGGCGACGGCACGTCCCTCACCGTGTCGGTCGGCGCGGCGGGCGACGTGAAGCAGATCTTCCGCCAGAACGGCTTCGCGGCCGTGAACACCTACTACTCGCGCATCACCGAGTGGATGGGGTTCACGCCCAACCGCCACGAGGGGAAGCTGACCGGCCTCGCCGCGTACGCCGAGCCGCCCCCGGAGCTGCTGGAGCACTTCGGCAAGCAGATGCACTTCACGCCCCGCACGGGCGGCTTCTCGCGCGTCAATTACCTGCGCCGTCAGCACAAGAAGGACGCCTTCCACAGCTACTTGGAGAAGTTCAGCCGCGAAGAGGTCGCTGCGGCCTTGCAGCGCAACCTCGAGATCCAGGCGTGCGCCTTCATCAAGCACTGGTGCGAGAAGACAGGGCGCCGAAACGTCGGGCTCGCGGGCGGCATCTTCGCGAACGTGAAGCTCAACCAGCGGATCCACGAGCTGGAGTGCGTCGAGAACATGTTCGTCTACCCGAACATGGGCGACGGCGGGCTCGCGGCGGGGGCGGCCCTGGCCATGTCCGCGGTCTCGCCGCACATCCTCAAGGACGCCTACCTCGGCCGGGACTTCGGCGTCGAGGAGATGGAGCGGGCGCTCGAGAAGTCGAGCTTCGCCTGGACCCGACCCCAGGATCTGGCGCACCAGGTGGCCGACGCCCTGGTCGAGGGCAAGGTCGTCGCCCGCTGCGCCGGCCGCATGGAGTGGGGCCCGCGCGCCCTCGGCAACCGCACCGTCATGTTCAAGCCGGACGACCCGGCCGTGAACGACTGGCTGAACGTGAAGCTGAAGCGCACGGAGTTCATGCCGTTCGCGCCGGTGACGCTCTGGGAGGAGCGCGAGAAGTGCTACATCGGCCTCGAGGGGGCCGAGCACGCGGCGCGGTTCATGACGGTCTGCTTCGACTGCACCGACTTCATGAAGGAGACGAGCCCCGGCGTCGTGCACTGCGACGGCACCGCCCGTCCGCAGCTCATTCGGCGCGAAGACAACGAGGACTACTACGACATCGTGAAGGCGTTCCACGACAAGACGGGGACGCCGAGCGTGATCAACACGTCGTTCAACATGCACGAGGAGCCGATCGTGCGGTCGCCGCGCGACGCCATCCGGGCCTTCGAGCGCTCGGAGCTCGACTACCTGGTGCTGGGCCCGTTCCTGGTCCAGGGCAAGCACATCACGCAGGCCGCCGCCGAGGGCTGAGCCCATGAGCAGCGAAGACGCCCCCACGCGTCCGCTGGACTTCCGTCGGCTCGACCCCGCCGAGAGCGTCGCGCGGGCGGACTCCTTCTTCGAAGAACTGCGACGACGCCGCTCGGTGCGCGAGTTCTCGTCCGACCCCATCCCCCTGGACGCCGTGCGTCGCTGCATCGAGACGGCCGCGCAGGCGCCCTCGGGCGCGAACAAGCAGCCGTGGACCTTCGTCCTCGTGACGGATCCGACCGTGAAGTCCCGCATCCGCGCCGCCGCCGAAGAGGAGGAGCGCGCCTTCTACTCGGGTCGGGCGGGCGATCGCTGGCTCGACGACCTCGCTCCCCTCGGGACGGACGAGCACAAGCCCTTCCTCGAGGTCGCTCCGGCCCTGATCGTCGTGTTCGCGCAGCAGCACGGGGGCACGAAGACCGCGCGGCACTACTACGTGCAGGAGTCGGTCGGCATCGCCACGGGCTTCCTCCTCGCCGCCCTCCACCACGCGGGCTTCGCGACGCTCACGCACACCCCGTCCCCCATGCGCTTCCTCGGGGAGATCCTCGACCGCCCGAAGCACGAGCGCGCCTGGCTGCTCATCCCCGTCGGCTACCCCGCCGAGGGGTGCGAAGTGCCCGACATCGATCGCAAGGCCCTGGGCGAGGTCCTCGTCGAGCGGTGACGGTCCGCGGGCGCGCGGGCCCGGGAACCCTACGGGGCGGTGACCCCGGCCCGGAAGAACACGGCGACGTCGCTCGATGCGTCGGCGCCGGTGACGTCCTGCTCCATGCCCAACGCGAGGTCGAGTCCCTCGACGCGGATCCGACTCCCGAACGTGATGCCGAGGGGCCCTCGGGAGAGCCAGGGGTGCATGAAGCCGAGGTGGAAGGGCGAGCTCCCGCGCAGCTGCACCACGAAGGACCAGTGCCTGGTGAGGATCAGCTCGACCGCGAACCCGCCGGTGACGGCCGCCGGGGCGAGCAGCTCCCCGAGGGGGCCGGTGCGCCCCAGGAGGGTCACGCCCACCTGGCCGTAGAAGGCGAACGGGCCCACGCCGTGCTCGAGGCTCATGAGGAAGAGCCCGTCCGGCGACCCGCTCCCCGCGCCGTGGGCCGACGAGCCCGTGGGCACCTTGAGCGCCCCGCCGAGCACGATCCCGGGGAGCGCGCGCGACGGCCTCACGAGCTGGACCCTCAGCTCGGCGGTGACGTCCCCCAGCCGCATCTCGGTCGGGCGATCGAGCACGATCTCGGCGACGCGCGGGATGCCGACGTCGTACTGGAAGCCCCCGTCCTGGACCGTGTTGCGCCCCCCGTTGTCCGCCTTCAGCAGGTGATGCCAGGACTGGATGAGTCCGTCCGCGATGCCGCCCTGCAGCGCGATCAGCGGGATCTCGAGGCCGATCTCGATGCCCGCAGGGAGGCCGACCCGGACGCGCGCCGACGGCCGCACGATCTCCATGTCGATGCGGCCTCGTCGGATGCCGCCGCCCGCGTGATGGCGGGCCCACTTGTCGTAGATGTTCGCCCAGTCGACCTCGAAGCTCATGTGGAGCGTGCCCGGTGCGAGGACGAGCGCGCGGTCGAAGGCGGGCTGCAGGTGCGTCAGGTACAGCGGGTTGCGGACGCGGGCGGGGAGCGGGCCCCGACGCACCGGGTCGGCCTGGGCGCGCCAGGAGGGGGCCGCCTCCGCGGGCGGTGCCGTCGCGACGACCGACGTCGCGGTGAGGATCATCGAGGCGACGAGGGGACAGAGCACGGGTCCTGAAAAGGTAGCAGGCCCCGTGCTCCGTCCTACGCAGTCAGTCTCCGCATTCCCCTCGAACTGCGTACTCCACCTCGATCTCGTCGCCGTTCTCCGGCACGTGGCTCGCGTCGAACCGGATGGCCTGCAGGGCCGTGTCGTAGGTCCAGCCCACGTAGATGTTCGCGCCGTTGATGCGCACCTCGATCGAGTCCACCACCGGGGGCTCGGAGAGCTCGAAGGTGTCCGCGACGGACGCCGACAGCCAAGCCAGGGACGACAGCGTCGCGACCCAGTTCGCGTCGCAGATGGACGCCGAGATGCCGCCCGTGGCGACGCTCGCGGCCACGTATCGCGCGCCCGTGTAGGCCAGGCCGCCGGGGCCGCTGCAGCCGCCGATGCCGCCGGAGATGTCGGACAGGATGGCGTCCTCGGGCCGGTCCTTGAGCGACTGGTAGTACTGGACGTAGGTCGCCACGTCGCCGGGGCTGAAGTCGTTCTCGTCGGACACGAACATCACGCGCAGGCCCGCGATGTCCCGCAGGAACTGATCGTTGGCGGGGTTGTCCAGCGCCATCTGGCCGCAGATCAGCCCCTCCTCGATGCCCGCGCCGCTCGTCCCGAGGTCGACGTTCGAGGCGAAGGTGCTGGTGGGGTCGGGGGTCGTGGGCGTGACGATCGGGGTCGAGCCCGAGAGGGCGGCGCAGGTGGCGGGATCCGTGCTGGTGACCCCGAGCCGGTAGTCGACGTCCAGGGCCTCGACGATCTGCACGAACGAGGAGAAGTTCACGGCCAGGCTGGTCTGCTCCTGGCCCATGGAGCCGCTGTTGTCCACGACGAACAGGATGTCCGTCTCGTTGCTGCCGTCCTGGGCGAAGCGGTCGGTGAACGAGTCGCCCGAGTGGGCGATGCCGAACTGCTCGGACCGCGCGACCTCGCGGGACGGATCGTTGGACGTCACGCTCAGCACCCCGTTGTCGGGCTGCGCGTCGGACGGCGTGTAGTGCACGCGGACGATCACCGGGGGGGCGCCCGGGGCGAGGACGCCTGTGCCCATCGCGGGCATCTCGGCGGTCAGCTCCTCGGTCCCCGCGAGGTCCTCGAAGTCGATCGTCCCCAGCACCAGCGGCGCCCGGCCGACGTTCGCGATCTCGATGTCGACCGACGAGTTGCAGCCGATGACCGGGTTGCCGAAGTCGAAGGACTCGGGGGTGATGGAGATGGCGGGGGCGAGCCCCTCGGCGCGCAGGGTCACCTCGACCTCGCCGTCCACGCGATCGTTCGACGCCACGATGAGCTGGGACACGAGGCTCTCGTCGCCGCCCGGCGAGTAGGTCACGGTCAGCTCGACGGACCCCTCGGGGGCGAGCAGCGTCAGGCCCTCGGGGGGCTCCACCAGGGCGAAGGCCGGGTGGGTGACGCGGAGGTCCTGGATCTGCAGGGTGTCGGTGCCGACGTTGGTGACCGTCACGGGCGCCTGGGCGGTGCTCCCGGCGGGCACCTGGCCGAAGTCCACGGTGTGCGGGGCGTCGGGGTCGGCCGAGCGGACCTCGATGCGGGCGTCCACGCGGGGCGCGGGTTCGACGTCGTCGAGGGAGACGATGCCGCCGTCGCTGATGCAGCCGGCGAAGAAGAATGTCGCGCACAAGGCGCACGTGTAGCGGGTGAGATGAGTCACGGGGCGAGGCTCCTTCATGGGAGCGAGGGCCGTCCTTGGCCACTCGCGTCTGTAGGAACCGGCCGGTCCGCGGAAGGGGAAACGAGGCGGCGCGGGGGCGGGCGCGTAGGATGACGACATGCCCCGACGTCCACCGTTCGCGCCCGCGCTTCTCCTGGGGGTCGCGCTCGTCGCGTGCGACTCCACCGCCCTCGTGGGCGACGTGCCGGACCGCACGTTCGGCGATCCCACGGCCGCCTTCACCGCGAGCCCCGCGGGCGGCCCGGCGCCCCTCACGGTGACCCTCGACGCGTCGGCGAGCACGTCCGGGGACGACGGCGGCCTCGAGTTCGCCTGGGACCTCGGCGACGGCGCCGCGGCGACCGGGGCGACGGTCGAGCACGCGTTCGGCGACCCGGGCTGCCCCACGATCGCGCTCACGGTGACGAACCGGCGCGGCGGCACGGCGTCGGCGGCCGAGACGCTGGTGGTCACCGCGGCGGCGCCCGACGACGAGCCTCCGGTGGCGACGCTGACGACGGCGCCCCTCGACCACGCGGTGCTCCCCCGCGATCTCGAGACGAACACGGCCACCGCGATCTTCGAGGGGACGTTGGACTCGCCGGGATACGAGGCGGTCGTCCTCGAGGTGTCCCGGGACGGGGCCGTCCACGAGACGCTGTCGGCGCCCGCGTGCCCCGGCGAAGGCGGGGTGCCCTTCGCGTTCTCCGTGGCGATCGAGGCCGAGCTCGCCGTCTACGACTTCGAGATCTTCGCGATGTCCGGGGAGGAGGCCTCCTCCGTCGCCCGGGCCGAGGACGTGGTGGCCGGGGACATCCTGCTCATGCAGGGCCAGTCCAACACGGTGGCCCGGCAGTACGACGGCGACGCCAACGTGAACCAGAGCGACTGGGTCCGGTCCTACGGCAGCCGGGTGGAGGACGGCGCGGCGACGTCGGCGGTGCGGCACTGGTACACGGCGGAGGGGAACTACGCCGAGGGGCCCGGGGCTGTGGGCCAGTGGGGGCTGCGCATGGGCCGCCTGCTGGCCGAGCAGACGGGCGTGCCCGTGGGCATCCTGAACGGGGCGCGCGGCGGCCGCCCGATCGGCTACTTCCAGCGGAACGACGCCGACCCCGAGGACCTCTCCACCAACTACGGCCGGCTGCTTTCGCGGGCGCGCTGGGCGGGCGTCGACGTGGCGGCGCGGGCGGTCCTCTTCTATCAGGGCGAGTCCGACGGAGAGGACGCGGCGGGGCACGTGGCCGGGTTCACGGCGCTCGTGCAGGACTGGCAGGAGGACTTCGCGGGGCTGGAGCACGTCTACACGACGCAGGTCCGGACCGGCTGCGGCAACCCGAGCCTCGCGCTGCGCGACGGCCAGCGGCGCCTCGCCGACGACCTCGAGATCCTGTCCGTCATGTCGACCACCGGCCTCGACGGGCACGACGGGTGCCACTACTCCTACGCGAACGGGTACGAGCGGCTGGGCGAGCGCTACCACCGTCTCCTCGCGCGGGACCTCTACGACGTCGACGACGGAGCGGACGTGGCCGCGCCCAACGTGGCGGGCGCGACGCGGTCCGAGGACGGGACGCGGATCGTCGTGGAGACCCGGGACGTCACGGACTCGCTGCAGGTCGTCGGCGACCCCTCGGCCCACTTCCTGCTCGTGGGCGGGGACGTGTCCGTGACGGCCGTGTCCGCGGAGGGAAACACGGTGACGTTGACCCTGTCGGGCGACGGCGCCGGGGTCCGCGAGGTCGCCTACACCGGGCACACCCGCGGGGGCGACTGGGTCCTCAACAGCCGCGGCACCGGGCTGCTCACCTTCGCCGGGATCCCCGTCGACGCGCCCTGACTAATCCAGGGCCTTCGCCCAGGCGCGGATGCTGCCCGCGAGGTTCTTCATGTTCGGGGTCAGCAGCCCGGCGATGAAGGACTCGACGCGGCCGCCGAAGCGACGGGCGAGGAGCTTGGGCACCCCGGGGACGCGGTCCGGGTGGATCGTGAGGTCGATGTCGAGCACGAGGCGGCTCCGGTGCGCGTCGATCTCCACGATCTTCGTGGTGCCGTGGCACTCGAACACCCGCGCGCCCACCCGAGGCTCGAGGCGCCACCGCGCCGTGCGGTCGGACGTCGTCCACACGGCGTGGTCGTTCCAGCTCGCCAGCTCCGGCTTGGCGAACTTCATGACCGGCTTCGGGACCTTGTCCATGGAGCCCTGCCACAGGTTGACGATGCGGACGGAGTCCCCGTCCTCGACCCGCTCGGTCACCGTGATCCCCTCGATGTCGTGCAGGAAGGGCACCAGCTCCGGCATGCGGTCGCGGATCAGCAGGAACACGTCCTCGGCGGGGAGGGGCAGCTCGTCGGAGACGTTGATCCTCATGCGCGAAGTATGTCCGACAGACGCCGGGCGACGGCCGCCTCGGCCCAGAAACGTGGGCCCCGTCGGTCGAACTCCACGAAGCCGACGTGTCCGCCGTGGGGCGTGCGCACGAGGTCGACGGCCGGGTTGGCGAGCCCCGGCAGGTCCAGCTCCGAGGGGTGCAGGAACGGGTCGTCGTCCGCCCGCACCAGCGTCGTGGGGACGGTGATCGCGTCCAGTCGGGGGCCGGCGCTCACCTGGGCGTAGTAGTCCGCGGCGTCGGCGAAGCCGTGCAGGGGGGCGATCAGCGCCTCGTCGAAGGCCCGGATCGAGGTGGCCGCGAGGGTGGCGGCGAAGTCCGGTGTCCGCCGACCGAGCGCGCGGTCCTCGTCCGTGAGCGCCCAGCCCTCGTCCATCTTGGCGCGCACCATCACCCGCAGGTGGGCCAGGATCCAGCGCGCGTAGATGCGCCCCATCCCCTGCTCGAGGCGCGTCGCGCAGCTCGCCAGATCGAGGGGCGTCGACACCGCGACGACCCCGCGCACCGCGTCCGGCAGGGGCGTCGGCTCGGTCGCCATCCGCACCAGCATGTGGCCGCCGAGCGAGAACCCCACGGCCGCCAGAGGCACGCCCGGGTGCCGCTCCGCGAGGGTCTCCAGGGCGAAGCGGGGGTCTTCGGTCGTGCCCGCGTGCGAGACCCGCGCCACCCGGTTCGGGCGCCCGCTGCACCCCCGATGGTTCATGCCCACGGCCCGCACGCCGAGCGTCGCGAGCGCCTTGTAGGTCGCGATCGAGTACCCGCCCCGGGCGTCGCCTCCGAGGCCGTGGACCAGGAGCACGATCGGCGCGGCCTCCAAGTCCGCCCAGGTGCGGCCGGGCACGTCCGCGTAGTCCAGGTCGACGAAGTCGCCGTCCGGCAGATCGAGCGTCTCCCGCCGGAACCGCACGCCCGTCTTGGGCTTGAGCATCGTCCCGAGGATCGTCTGGGCGTGAGCCCCTCGGAAGCGGCGGGGGAGGAAGCCGGGCGTCACGTGGCGGGCGACTGCAGGGCCTCGACGTCGGCGCGTAGCGAGGCGGTGGAGGAGCCCTGTCGCCAGAGCCCGTGGAGCCCGATGGGGACCACCCAGAGGATGACCACGAAGGTCAGGACGAGGCTCGCGGACACCGCCTGCTCCTCGGTGGCGCCGTACGGCATCATCACGAGGAGCGTCACCCACTGGTGGATGCCGAGCCCGCCGGGCGCGGACGGCGCGGCGATCGCGAAGGACGAGATCACCACCTGGACCACGGCGCCGGTCCAGTGCAGGTCGTGCCCGAAGGCCTGGAAGCACAGCGCGACGGCGAAGCACTCGATCGCCCAGATCGCGACCGTCCAGCCCGTCGCCCGGAGCGCCCGCGTGCGCTGCTGGAGGATGGCGAGGCCGCCCCGGAACCCCTGCACCACGGCCAGGACCTTGCCCACCAGGCGCCCCAGCCTGTCGGGGCGCGCCGCGATGCGTCCGATGGCGTCCTCCGGCAGCGCCCGCCACACCAGGAACAGCGTGAGCAGCCCCACCGCCCCCACGGCGCCGGCGAGGTTGGCCGACAGCTCCACCCAGTCGGGCAGCGTGGACGGCAGCGGCGCCAGCGCGGCGACGGCCCAGAAGAAGGCCACCAGCGTGAGCGCGTCCAGGAACCGCTCGAAGACGATCGTCGCGAGGACCGACGACAGGGGGGCGTCCCGCCGCTTCGCGTAGAGGGCCGACCGGGCCAGCTCGCCGAGCTTCGCGGGCAGGGCGTAGTTGCCGAAGTAGCCGAGGAACAGGGCGTCGTAGACCAGCCAGCGATCGGCCGACGTCTGCGGGTTCTTCGGCGGCGCCTCGGCCTCGGGCAGGGAGCCCAGGACGACGTGCCAGCGCACCGCCTTGAGCGAGAGCACGAGGACGTGCAGGAGGGCTACGGCGGCGAGGAGCCCGGGGTCCGCGTCGAGGAACGCCCGGCCGACGGCGGACAGGTCGACTTTGAGGACGAGGAGGCCGAGCAGGAGGGCGGAGAACCCGAGCCCGAGGAGGAATCGATTTCGCACAGACGACGCCGGTCGCGTCGGCCGATCAGCAGGCCGAGCGCGGCGAAGGCTACCAGAGGGGATCCGCGGTCGCCGGGGGCGGCGGCGCGGAACGACCACCCGCAGCCTCGCTCGGTGCACCCGGCGGGGAGGTCGGTGGTGTCGTCGTCGTCGCCCGACGGGAGCAGCCCCTCGTCGATCACCCCGTCGCAGTCGTCGTCCACGCCCTCGGTCCCCGGCGCGTCGCTCAGCCCCGGGCGCACGCGCGCCTCCAGGTCGTTGCAGTCGCCCTCGCACGGCGCGAGCCCGTCGGCGTCCAGGTCCTGCTCGGACAGCGGTCGGTCGTCGTCGCAGTCGTTGTCGAAGTCGTCGCAGAGCTCGGGGGCGTGAGGGTGGACGTCGCCGCGGTCGTCGTTGCAGTCGCCCGCGCACACCCGCCACCCGTCGCCGTCGGCGTCCTGCTCCCCCGTGTCCAGGCTGGTGGAGATCTCCCCGTCGCAGTCGCTGTCGCGCCCGTCGCACACCTCGGGGGCGCCGGGGTGGACCCACGCCCGCGTGTCGTCGCAGTCGCCGTCCGCGAGGGAGAACGAGTCCTGGTCGAGGTCGAGGTCGAGGGCTTCGTCGTCGTCGGCGAGCGCGGGGGTCGCGCAGAGCAGGGCGAGGAGGGCGAGGAGGGGTCTCACTCCTTGGAGCTTAGAGTCCAACCTCGATCGAGACACGGATCGAGGCGTCGACCGTGGGCTCGATCTCGCCCGTGCCGGGGTCGAGACCCGTGATCCCGACCTCCTCCTCGATGTGCAGCGACCAGCGTCGGCCGAGCACGAGCGACTGCTCGAGGGCGAGGCCGTGCACGCCGTAGAACCAGCCGTCGCAGGCCGGGTGCCCGTTGCAGTCGCGGTCCTGGAGCGCGGTGACGCCCTGGGCGCGCAGGCGGTAGCCCATGCCGAGCATCCCGCGGTTCAGCAGCAGCCGGTAGCCGACGCCGGCGCTGACCGAGAAGACGTGGCGGTCCTCGTACGTCTCCACCAGGCCCTCTTCGAAGCGGACGCGGTGGGGAGCCCACCCGACGCCCGCCGTGACCGTGAGGCCGTCCGCGGGGCCGAGGAATCGGTAGCCGCCGGACAGGTCGAGGCCGACGTGCACCGGGCCCGACAGCAGCGAGACCTGGTCCGTGAGCGAGAACCGGACCCGGGGCCCCATCGACAGGAAGCCGTTGTACCGGGCGGGCCGGATGACGAGGGACTCGGCCTCGATCACGTCGTAGCCGCTGACGGCGATCGTGCGGTCCTGGAGGACGGCCCCGTCGGCGCCGACGATGCGGATGCGGTGGCGGCCCGCGGGGATCGGGTAGGTGCCCGGGAACGTGCCCTTCTCGCGCCCGTCGACCAGGAGGACCGCGCCGTCGTAGTCGTCGCCCTCGGGGCCGTAGTGGAAGAGCGAGCCGAGGTCCGCGCGCTCCCGCCCCTTGGGGGTGCCCGCGAGCACGACGTCGTTGTGCCCGACCACCCGGAAGTAGGCCTCGGGGACCTGGTCGCCGGTGGTGTAGGCGATGGTCCGGGACCGCGCGTAGTCGTGGGCCTCGTAGACGGTGACCACGCCGTCGTCGTTGGCGTCCGCGTCCGCGAGGTTCCAGGTGAGGCCCTCGAGCAGGTGGTAGGTGTAGACGCCGTGCTTGAGCTCGTCGTCCTCGCGGGCCGGGCGGCCGAACGTGGAGGCGAACAGGTGGGCCTCGGACTCGCCGAGCCGCACCTTGCGCGACAGCACCGGGGCCGAGTCCATCTTCTCCACGCGCTGGCGCACGGTGGGCTGGAGCGTCGACTTCGCGCGGCCGTTGTAACAGGCGTCCAGGATCAGGGCCTTGCGCTCGGCGCGGATGTCCGAGAAGTAGCGCTGCAGCTCCCCGAGCTCGATCGCCGTGCCGCGCAGGTCGCCGGGGCGCGTGTCGGCCGTGACGAGGTAGAGCTTCGGCTCGCCCTGGCCGTCGATCGTCATCGTGCCGTGGCTGGATACGAACACGACCAACGTGTCCTGGCGACGCAGGTCGTTCTTGAGCGAGATCATCTCGCTGAGGACGCGGTCCCGACGGGCCTGCTTCGGACCGGTGAGGGAGATCACGCGGTCGAACCCGCCGTACTGGGGGTCCTCGAGGATGCGCTCCACCTCGGCGGCGTCGTTCTCGGCCCACTTCAGGGAGGGGAAGGCGTCGTCGGAGTAGTCGTTGACCCCGATCACGAGGGCGATGCGGCGGGCGTCGAAGGCGGACTCGAGGGCCTCGCGGGTGGACTTCGACTCCGCGAACCCCTTGTCGCGCTGCGTGGACGCCTCCGCCGTGGGACCCGCCGCGCGCACGCCCGCGCAGCCCACGAGGAGCAGAGCGGCGGCGACGAGGGGGACGAGGTGGCGGATGGGGGCTCCGGGGCTCATTGCCAGTCTACGGTGAACTCCGAGGCGGCGAGGACCGGTCGCGGCCAGAGGTCGGCGCGGTCGGTGCCGGCGCTGAGGACCCCGGGGGCCACGCGCATCGGATCGATCGGCTCCCGCGTCAGCAGGGCGACGTACCGGAGCGTGCCCGTCACGCCGTCGTCCGGGCGGTAGACGACGGGCTCACCGCCCGACCCCACGAGCGGGTGGCTCCCGACATCCAGTCGCAGAGCGTCGCCGCTCGTGGGGTAGAGCATGCGAGGTTCGCCCGAGGCGTCCACCTCGAAGAGCGAGAGCCAGCCGCCGTCGCCCCGCACGTCGAGGCGCATGGCGAGGGACTCGTCGGGGCCGAGGGTCTGGCCGACGACGCCGGGGGTGACGGTGTCGCCGCGCTCGATGGAGAACTGCAGATCGAGTCGCGTGGCGGACTCGGAGGTCACGAGGTCCTTCGCGCGGGTGCCGGGGTCGATCGTCCCGGGCGTCTGCAGCGCGACGATCCAACTGCCGACGGCGACGAGCATGAGCGCCGCCACCAGGGCCGCCGTGAGGCGACGCAGGCCGTTCGGGTCCGCGTGGGTGCGGCGGCGGACCGGGATCACGTCGGAGTCTGCGGGGGCCGCGTCCGTGGGCAGGGGGATGCGCCGGTCGAGGTCGAGGATGTCGCGGGCGGTCAGCTCGGGGGCGGGGGCGTCGCGCTCGGCGTCCACCCAGGCGGACAGCAGCGCGTCGAACTCGGCGTCCACGGCCTCGGCCGCCGCGCGCAGCTCGGGGTCCAGCCCGTCGGCGAGCTCGGCTTCCCAGCCGTCCAGGTCTTCGTCTCGGAGCGCCAGCAGGCGGTCCATGGCGGCTTCGGCGGTGCGTGCGTCCTGCATCGTCCCATCCTCTTCGCGGTCGTCGCGATCGGTCATCAGGTGCGCTCCCGGCGGTCCGCGGTCATGCGGCTGCGGAGGAGCTTTCGTGCGTAGGCGAGCCGGCCCTTGGCCTCTTCGGGCGAGATGTCGAGCGTTTCGGCGATCTCGGCGCAGGACATGTCCTGCACGTAGTAGAGGAGGAAGGCGGCGCGGTGCGCTTCAGGGAGTTGGTCCAGCTCGGCCTCGAGGCGCGCGAAGTCGCGCTTGAGCCGGACGGCGCGCTCGGGACCGGCGGGGCCCGCGGCGGGGGGCTCGGCGCGCTGCTGCTGCTCGAGCTCCGCGGAGCCGCCCGCCCCGAAGTCGCGGCGGTGCCGCATGCGGGCGTTGTGGTTCAGCGCGGCGCGGTAGGCGACGGTGTAGGCGTAGGTCGAGAACTTCGCCGTGGGCTGGTAGCGCGGAGCGGCCCGGTGGATCTTGAGGAAGGTGTCGGCGACCAGCTCTTCGGCGCGCTGGGTGTCTCGCACCAGGCGCAGCAGGTAGCGATGGAGCCCGCCGCGGTGGCGGTGCACGAGCAGGTCGAAGGCGGACGCGTCGCCGTCTCGATGCAGGCACATCAGCTCCTCGTCTTCGAGCGAGCTGAGGTCTTCGACCACCCGGAGGTGACGGCGGGGGCGGGAGTCGCCTGCCATGTCGCCTGAGAGCCTCCGCGGGTGCGATACGAGGTGAAGCCGAGACATCGAGCGCAGAAACCGTCGAGTCGCGGCCTGGGGAACTCTTTTTCGCAAGAAGGGCGAAGCGGAGTGTGACCTGTCGCGATCGATGATACGTAAGGGCCTCACGAAAGGACTTCGCATGGGTCTCCTGGTCGACGGTGTGTGGCACACCACCTGGTACAAGCCGGACACGAAGGGGCGCTTCGTGCGCCCGGACACGGTGTTTCGGGGCACCGTCGGGAGCGAGGCGCACCCCGCCGAGGCCGGGCGGTACCACCTCTACGTGGCGTGGGCGTGCCCCTGGGCGCACCGCACCCTGGTCGCGCGGGCGCTGTACGGGCTCCAGGACGTCGTGAGCTTCAACTCCGTCGACGCCTTCATGACGGACCAGGGGTGGCACTTCAGCGACGCCGACGGCTGCTGCCCGGACCCCCTCTTCGGGGCCTCCCACCTGCGCGACATCTACGTGCGGGCGGACTCGAAGTACACCGGTCGCGTGACCGTGCCGGTGCTGTGGGACAAGGCGGCGGGCACGATCGTCAACAACGAGAGCAAGGAGGTCCTCCGCATGCTCGGCACGGCGTTCGCCGGTCTGGGCAACGGGGTGACCCTGATCCCCGACGACCTGCGGGACGCCTCGGACGCCATGCGCGACCGCATCTACGAGCCGCTGAACAACGGGGTCTATCGCGCCGGGTTCGCCCGCAGCCAGGAGGCGTACGACGCGGCCGTGGGCGACGTCTTCGGGATCCTGGACGAGCTCGAGGAGATCCTGGGCCGCACCCGGTTCCTGTGCGGCGATCGCATGACGGAGGCGGACGTCTGCGCGTTCACGACCCTGTTCCGGTTCGACCCCGTGTATCACGGGCACTTCAAGTGCAACCGGCGGCGGATCGTGGACTACCCGAACCTCTGGGGCTTCGTGCGCGACGTCTACCAGACCCCCGGCGTGGCCGAGACCTGCCGCCTCGACCACATCACCGAGCACTACTACCGGTCCCACGAGACGATCAACCCGACCCGGATCGTCCCCGTCGGGCCCGACCTCGACCACGACGCCCCCCACGGGCGGGGCTGACCCCCCCGGTCACACGAGCCCCAGCCGCTTGAGGCGGGCGTACAGGGTCGAGCGCGCGATGCCGAGGTCCATGGCGGCGAGGGTGCGGTTGCCCCTGGCCCGCTCCAGGGCCTCGATCAGCTCCCCGATCTGACGCTCCACCGGAGGCCGGGCGGGCGGCACGACGGGCAGGGCGTCCTCGTCGTCGTCGGCCTCTCCCAGCAGCCCGCCGAGGGCGAGCGACTCCCTCCGGATGAGGTCGCCGTCGGTGTGCACGATCGCCCGCAGCAGGGCGTTCCGCAGCTCCCGCACGTTGCCCGGCCACCGGTGCGCCTCGAGGGCGCGCAGGGCCGACGGGCTGATCCGCAGGTCGCGGTCGGGGGCCGCCTCGCGGAGGAACTCCTGCGTGAGGGGGAGGATGTCGTCGCGGCGGGAGCGGAGCGGCGGGACCCTCACGATCGAGACCGCGACCCGGTAGAACAGGTCCTCGCGAAAGCGGCCGTCCGCCACCTCCAGGGCGAGGTCGCGGTGGGTCGCGGCGAGGAGCCGGAAGTCCACCGGCTCGGGCTGGTCGCCGCCGATGGGCACGACCTCTCGGGTCTCCAGGGCGCGCAGCAGGGCCGCCTGAAGATCGAGGGTCAGCTCCCCGATCTCGTCGAGGAAGAGCGTCCCCCGGTGGGCCTCCCGGAACGCCCCGCGTCGCTTGACCGACGCCCCGGTGAAGGCCCCGCGCTCGTGCCCGAAGAGGGTCGACATCGCCGTCCCCGGGTCGATGGCCCCGCAGTTCACCGCGACGAACCGGCGGGAGCGACGGGGGCCCGCGGCGTGCATGGTGCGCGCGACCCGTTCCTTGCCGCTGCCCGTCTCGCCGAGGATGAGGACCGGGATGCCGTGCCGGCCCAGGCGACGGACGTCGGCGCGGATGCGATCCATCAGCGGCGAGCGGGCCACGAGGTCGGTGGGGATGCATTCGGTCATGTCTCGTCCTCCGTGGGGCCGTCGGGCGGACCGCCCCTGATCTCTTGACGGAGAGTTCGGGGCCCATGGGCCGCCTTTCTTCGCCCGCTGGTACGATTCACGCCCGGATCGCAGCAAGCAGCAGGAACACCCTTGGTTCTCCCCAATCGCGCAGACCTCCCGACCGAGTTCGGTCGCTACGAACTCGTGAGCGTGCTCGGCGAGGGCGGCATGGCGCGGGTGTACCTGGCGCAACGGTCGGGGCCGATGGGGTTCCAGACCGACATGGCCCTGAAGATCGTCAAGCGGAAGGCCGGGAAGCGCTCCGAGTTCGTGTCCCTGCTCACGCGCGAGGCCGTCATCGGCGGGTTCCTGCGGCACCCGAACATCGTCGCCACCGTCGACTTCGATCAGGTCGAAGGGCACTACTTCATCGGCATGGAGTACGTGGAGGGCCACACCCTCGAAGACCTGATGAAGATCGCCAAGCGCGAGCGCGGCGCCTTCCCGCCGGTCCTCGCCCTCGACATCGTGCAGCAGATCTGCCGCGGCCTCTCGTACGCCCACGGCCTCAAGGACCGGCAGGGCCGAGACCTGAACATCATCCACCGGGACATCAAGCCCGGGAACATCATGGTCAGCAAACACGGCGTCGCGAAGATCACCGACTTCGGCATCGCCAAGGCGTCGGTGGAGACGGGGGTGGTCACCGCCACCAACGTCGTGCGCGGCACCCCGCTGTACATGAGCCCCGAGCAGGCCACGGGCCGCAAGCTCGACTTCCGGTCGGACCTCTTCAGCGTGGGCCTCATCCTCTACGAGCTCCTGACGGGCAAGCGCCTGTTCGAGATGAAGGACATCGTCTCCACGATGGAGAACATCGCCCGCGCCGAGATCGGCAGCGCGCCCGAAGAGGTGGACGCCGTCGTCCCCGGGGTCGGGCGGCTGCTGCGTCGCCTCCTGCAGCTGCACCCGAAGGCCCGGTTCGACGACGCCGAGGACATCGAGTACGCCCTCGCCGAGCTCGCCACCAACCTCGCGGCGGACGCCGATGAGGGGGGCCCGGAGTCGTCCATGCGCGAGGTGCTCAAGGCGCTCACCACGTCGTCGTCCACGGAGCCGGTGGAGGATCGCCCCCTGCGCACCCCCACGCTGCACGACAGCGGTCGGGTGGACCTGGATCTCGGCACGCTCGACGACCTCGACGGCTCGGACATCCGCTCCATGGCCTCGCTCGAGAACGTCGTCGCGGCGAAGCGGGGCGTGGATCAGAAGGCCGAGACCGTCCCCTTCGTGGACCCGGTCATTCGACGCACATCGGCGCTGTTGAAGGCGGTCCTGGCCGAGTCCGAGTAGCGGGCCGGGCGCCCCGTCTCAGCGGCGGCCGGGGATCCGCAGCCGCCGCCACATCAGATCGAGCACCAGGAGCACCAGGCCGGCCCACAGCGGGGGCGGCCAGCGGGGCACCCGATCGATGCGCATCGGCACGGTCGCGTCGAGGATCTCGCGCGGCGTGGGGTTCCAGGTGCCGCCCGTCTGCTCGGCGATGTTGCGCAGGAGGCGGGGGTTGTACGTCGCCGCCCGCACCTCCTCCGACGGCGGCCGGGTCACGGACCTCGACAGCTCCCCGCCCGGCGGCAGTCCGACGCCCTCCGCGCCCGTCGTGCCCACGGCCGCGACGCCCACCAGCGCGGCGCCGGACTCCGGCAGGGGCATCGTGCCGCCGTAGCGACCCGGGCCCACGGCGGGCAGCTCGACGCTCGAGCGGGTCCCGTCCGCGGTGTGCATGACGGCCTCGACGATCAGGTCGCCGCGGGGGTTGCGCATGGCGTCCACGGCGTCGAAGCGCAGGCGGACCCGGTCGGAGAGGCGCACGGCCTCGAGGCGGCTGCGCTCGGGCGGCTCGGGGCGCAGCATCGACTCCAGGACCCCCTCCCACAGGGCGCCGTGGTGCTCCCACTCCGGCCACGCCGCGCTCCACGCGCCGCCGACGTCCGACGTGAACATGGTGATCACCCCGCGGCCGTTGCGACCGGAGACCAGCACCGGGTGCCCGTCGGCCGTGGCCAGCGCCAGCTCGGTGCCCGCCCGCTGCTCGCCGCGCACGTAGCCGCCCAGGGAGGGGTAGGTCGCGCCCTCGGGGATGCGCGACAGCAGCCTCGATCCGACGACCGGATGCACCACGAAGTCGCGGTTCACCTTGTTGGTGCGGGTCACCAGCATCATCTCGTCCAGGAACAGCTGCGGCAGGTCCCGGAAGCTCTCGGTGTAGTGGGCGCGGCCCATGCCCGCCTCGGCGATGCGCTCCATCTCCGCGCGGTCGCTGTCGTCGGACACCGCGATGGTCGTGACCGTGATCTTGTTCCGGGCCATGGCCGTGACGATGTCGCCCGAGCGGGTGAAGGTGGTGGTGGACTGCCCGTCGGACAGCAGCACCACGTGCTTCACGAGCGCGTCGCTCCCCTTGAGGTCGGTGTAGGCCGCCTGCAGCGCGTGGTAGATGCTCGTGCCGCCGCGCACCTTCACCGCCGTCATGGCGTCGATGACGGGGTTCGCGCCCTGGAACTCGGCGAGCGGGTACGCCCAGGTGGGGAAGTCGGCGAAGTTCACCACGCCCACCTCCGCCTGGTCGGGCAGCAGCTGAAGGCTGTTGGTGAGGGCCGCCGCGGCCAGCTCGAACTTGGCGCCGCCCGCCATCGAGTCGCTCGAGTCGAGGCAGTAGACGACGGCGAGCGGGGCCTGCTCCTTCTTCTTCGTCTTCGGGAACCGCACCGGCAGGATCGACGTCAGGGGCTCGATCTCGGGGGGATCCGTGATCAGACCTCCCTCGCCGCCGGTGACCAGCAGGCGCCCGCCGTCCCGCGTCCACGCCCGGAGGCCCTCGGCGCGCTCGGCCCCGAGGCCGGGCAGAGGCGGGTCGAGCAGGACGATGAGGCGATGCTCGTCGTACGGGGGGGCGGGCAGATCCCGGCTCTCGTCGATGCGCAGGGCGGGTCGGAAGCCCGCGACGGCGGCGCGCAGGGCCTTCGCCTCGCCCGCCGCGCCCACCACCAGGGCGGCGGGCCGCGGCTGCACCCGCAGGAGCCCGTCGAGCGTGTCGTCCTCGGGGCGCGCGTCCCCGTCGTTGCCCTCGATCGAGGCCGTCACGCGGTGCAGGCCCGGGGAGGGCGGGGTCCAGGGGAGGAGCACGGTGGTGGTGCCCGGCTCCAGGGTGACGGCCTCCCGGGCGAGCTCGGTCTCGCCCGCGCGCAGCACCACGACGGCCTCGAGCGGCGCGTTGACCGCCACGTCCACGGCGATCCCCACCTCCTGGCCCAGGAGCCGATCCTGCTCGGGCTGCACGTCCACCACGCGGGCCTGCAGCTGCGACGGCCCGAGCCCCACGGTGTGCACCGGCAGGTCTCGGGCGGAGGCGACGTGCACCGCTTCGTCCACCCGGCCGCGGGTGGCGACGCCGTCGGACAGCAGCACCAGCTCCCGGTGGCGCGCGGGGGGGAGCGAAGCGAGGCCCAGCTCCAGCAGGTTGCGCAGGTCGGTGCCGACGGGCGCGGACCCGGCCTCCAAGGCGTCGGCGGCCTCGGCCACCCCCACCACCCGCGGCGGGGCCGTGCCCAGGACGACGCGCACGGGGACCTCCTCGCCCGCCAGGGCGTCCAGCCAAGGTCCCAGGGCGGCCCGACGCTCCGGTCCGACCGACGTCGAGGCGTCGACGGCGAGGACGAGGCTGCGATCGGGGCGCTCGACGTCTTCGAGGGGGCGGGCCGCGGCGACGCACAGCAGCGCGATGGCGAGGCAGCGCCCGACGAGGGCGCCGAACGAGCGCGCGGGGGTGTGTCCCGCCACCGAGCGCTCGCGGGCGAGCAGCAGGAGGGGGATGAGCGCGAGCCCCCAGAGGAACACGGGCGCCTCGAGCGACCACCGGGAGAGGTCGAAGATCATCGGGTGTAGAGCCCGAACTCGACGGCGGCCAGCGCCCCCGCGAAGACCACGAGCCACACCCACCAGGGGGTCGCGTCGACCTCTGCGTCCAGCGATTCGGGGACGGAGACGGCCTGGGGTTCGTGTTCGGGCAGGGCCGTCGTGTCCGCCTCGACGGGGTCGAAGACGTTCACGGCGAGGCTGCGGCTGCCGGACTCGCCGTCGACCCGATAGAGGCCGGGGCGAGCGAAGCGGTGGGGGTGGGGGCCGTCGCCGGACGCGGACGTGATCGACGCGCGGGCGACCGCGCGGCCGTCCCCCCGGGCGTCGGCCTGGATGGCGCGCAGCAGATCGGTGATGACGACCTCGGACTCCCCCGTGCCCGCGTCGTCGTCCGCGGCGCCGATCCACACGGGCTCGCTCAGCCGGGCGCGGCCTCCCTCGGGCGCGCCGACGGAGCGGCCTTCCCGGGCCCACAGCAGCGCGTTCACGATGGTCTGGGGGAAGGCGAGGCGGAGGGGCAGATCGCTGTCCGCGAAGTCGAAGCCCCAGCCCACCCAGCGCTCGCCGGCCGGGCCCCGACGGACCAGCGCGAGGGCCCCCGACGGGGACCCGAGGAGCCGCACGTCCTCGTCCTGGACCTCCAGGACCGAGCCGACCTGCACCTGCAGATCGCGGAGCAGGACGCCCGAGAAGAGGGGGTGCTCGTAGTTGAAGTCGGTGACGGCCGGGCTCTCGTGCCGGGCGCTCAGCCGGAACGGCGTCTCCCCGGGCCGGGGGTTGATGAAGAAGGCGCGCGGCGGGGCTTTCCCGCGGCCGGGGCCCCACCCGTCGAAGAAGACGAGGTCGACGTCCGCGGCGATCGCCCGGCCGCGGCTCGGGTAGTCCGCCGGCGCCACCCGATCGAGGCGCACGCCCGGCAGGAGGGCCAGCACGCGCTCGAGGAAGCGGTTTCCGTCGGACACCAGGAGCACCCGGGCCTCGCGCACCGGCTCGATCCAGCCGAACGCGCGGTCGTCCACGGGGAGCACGTCGGTGTCCGCGACGCCGTCGGGCACCCCCTCGAAGCGGGCGTCGCGCAGGACGGCCTCGATCCCCCCGCCCGGCAGCGGGAGGAACCGGTATCGCCGCACCACCTCCTCGCCCGCGGGGACGGCCACCTCCGCCTCGCCGAGGATCGCGAGGGGGGTCTCGAGCGCGAGCGTGACGACCGCGGGCCAGGGCGAGGCGTTCCTCACCCGCACGAGCGCCTCCTCCTCCGCGGGCAGCCCCTGGGAGCCGCGCAGGTCGAAGGCGGTGATCGCCAGGTTCGGGCCGGGGGCGAAGGGCGAGCGCACGACCACGCGGCGCCCGTCGGCCTCCTGGAACGCGGCGGCGACGGCGGCGGCGTCCGGGTCGTCGGTGAACACCTCCACCACGGCCCCCATGGACGGCCCGGGGGCGCTCGTGATCAGGCCGAGGGCGGCCTCCAGGTCCCCGGTCACGCCCCCCACGTCCAGCATCCGCAGGGCGAGGCGGGCGCGGCTGCGGTCCGTCCCGAACGGGGACAGCAGGGCGGGGGTTCGGCCCGCCCCCACGATGGCGACGGCCACCTGGGGCGGCAGGCCGTCCAGCTCCTCGAGCAGACCCTCCCGCACGGTGTCGAGGCGGCTCCGCCCGTCGGCCTCCAGGGCCTCCATGGACAGCGATCGGTCCACGACCCACAGCCGCTCGGTCGTCGCGAGCTGCTCGTCCTCGGCCGGCGCCTCGTCAGGGGTCTCCCGCGGATCGCCGAGCGCGGCGGCCAGGGTCCCCAGCGCGAGCAGCTGCAGCAGGAGCATCAGCAGCTCCTTGTAGAGCGGGTTGTGGCGCTTGGGCAGCACCTGGTCCCACAGCACGTGGCTGCTCACCTCGATCCGCGGCGGGCGGGGACGCAGCAGGAAGAGGCCGATGGCGATGGCGGCCGCGACCCCGGCGATCGTGGCGACGTCCCCCGACGTCAGTCGCTCGAACGCCCAGTCCATCGATCAGGCCAGCAGGCGCTCGGCCCGCATCGTGCGCAGGACCATCTCTTCGAACGGCTGGTCCGAGCGGCCGTGCGCGCAGAAGAGGTTGTTCGCCCGGGCGTACTCGCGGAGCCCGCGGCCGTGGGCGAGGAACGCGGCGCGGTAGGCCGCCGCCACCTTCTCCGTGACCCGCACTCGCAGGGTCCGGCCGGTCTCCCGGTCCTCGAGCAGCACCTCGCCGCGCGCGGGCACGTCCGCCTCGGCGGGGCTGGAGACCTGGAGCATCGCGGGCTCGAAGCGCGCGGATCGGAGGACGTCCATGGCGCCCTGCCAGCCGTCCGGGGCCAGGAAGTCGGAGAGGACGAGCGCGACGCCCCGGGCCCGCGAGATGCCGGCGAAGGCTCGCATGGCGCCCTCCATGTCCGTCGCGGCGCCTCCGTCCACGCCCGCGAGGTAGCGATACACCTGCACGGCCTGGGCCTTGTTGCGCGGCGGCTTGAGGGGCTTGAGCAGCTTCTCGCCGAAGGGCCACACGTGCACCCGGTCGAGGTGCGCGAGGGCGATGTAGGACAGGGCCGCGGCGACGAGCCGTGCGTACTCGGCCTTCTCCGGGCCCATGCTCCGGCTGCAGTCCACGAGCAGGTGCAGGTTGAGCTCGGTCTCCTCTTCGGCCAACCGCACCATGAACCGGTCGAGGCGACCGTACAGGTTCCAGTCGATGTCCTTGAAGTCGTCCCCGGGCGCGTAGGGGCGGTGGTCCGCGAAGTCGATGCCGCGTCCGAGCTTCGCGCTCCGGTTGAGGGCGGAGAACCGACCCGCGTGCAGCCTTCGGGAGACCACCCGCAGGTACTCCAGCTTGCGCAGCAGCTCCGCGGGGAGGGGGGTCTCCGCGGCGCGGGGGGCGCCCTCGGTCACCGGGGCAGCGCCTCCAGGACGGCGTCCACGATGCGGTCGGGCGCGACGCCCTCGGCCTCGCCCTCGAAGTTGAGGATGATGCGGTGGCGCAGGGCGGGCCGGGCCACGGCGCGCAGGTCCTCGACCGAGGCGTTCTCACGGCGCTCGAGCAGGGCGCGGATCTTCGCCGCCAGCAGGAGCGACTGGGCGCCGCGGGGGGAGCTGCCGTAGCGGACCCACCGCTTCGTGGCGTCGGGCGCGCCCTCGCCGTCGGGGTGCGTCGCCAGGACGAGGCGGATGGCGTAGTCGGTGACGTCCCGCTTCACGAGCACGTCGCGGGCCAGGGCCCCCATGGCGAGCAGCGTGTCGCCGTCGCACGCCGCCTGCACCGTGGGATCGGCCGACGTGGTCGTCCGCTCGAGGATCGTCCGGAGCTCGTCGAGCGACGGGAAGTCGACCGTCAGCTTGAACAGGAAGCGGTCGAGCTGGGCCTCGGGCAGGGGGTAGGTGCCGTCCATCTCCAGGGGGTTCTGCGTGGCGACCACGAAGAAGGGGGCGGGCAGCGCGAGGGTCTCGCCGAGGATGGTGACCTGGCGCTCCTGCATCGCCTCGAGCATCGCGGACTGCGTCTTCGGCGTGGCGCGGTTCACCTCGTCCGCGAGGACCACGTGGTTGAACACCGGCCCCTTGTGCAGCTGGAAGGAGCGGTGCCCGGTGGCGTCCTCGGAGATGATCTTCGTGCCGGTGATGTCCGCGGGCATGAGGTCCGGCGTGAACTGGATGCGCGCGAAGCTCAGGTCCAGGGCGTCGCCCATGGCGCGCACGAGGCGGGTCTTGCCGAGGCCGGGGACGCCCTCGAGGAGGACGTTGCCGCCCGCGACGGCGGCGATCAGCGAGCCGCGCACGACCCCCTGCATGCCGACGATCACCTGATGGATCTCGGTCTCCAGCCGCCCGAAGACGGCCCGGAACTGTTCGGGGGTCATGTGTGCCCTGGGTGGGGGTTCAGTCGCCTCGGCCGGTCCCGGGGCGGATCGCCTCGAAGTAGCTGTGGGCGTAGTCGCGGAAGAGCGGCGGGAGGTACTCGCCGTGATCGACGATGAGGGCCTCCGCCTCCGCGAAGTAGTCGAACATGAGGTCGTCGGCCTCGGACGTGAGCCCGGCCTCGACCTTGTGGCGCGCCATCCGCTGGAACATGCGGTCGCGCTGCTCGGCGGGCATGCGGCCCTGGGCGAGCGTGCCGAGGACCTCCTCGAGGGGGCCCTTGCCGGTGCCCGCGGGGGGGATGAGGGCCCGGAGCCCGTCGCCGGACTGGGTCCCCGTGCCCGCCCCGGTGGCGCCCGCGGACGTGGTGCCGTTCCCCTTGCCCTTCATGGCCATGGCGTTCTCGCCGTTGCCCTCACCGGGCTGCAGCTTCATGTCCTTCGGGGGCTTGCCCTTCCCGGCCATGGGCTCCGCCGGACCGCCCTCGGCGTCCTGGCGCTTGGGGCCGTCGAGCTCCTCGAAGCCGCTGTCCGCCATGGCGTCGCGCTTGTCGGCGACGGCGTCGCCCGCGGTCGTCTTGACGGCGCGCGAGTCGTCCTTGCGCTTCTTGCCCACGGCCTTCTCGGCGACGGTCGCCTGGAGCTCCTTCACGAAGTCCTTGAGGAACTGATTGAACGACTCCTGGGTGTCGTGGCCCTTGTCGTGGGCGCCCATGGACTCGGCGCTGAGGTCGCGCCGGATCATGCTCATGTTGTTCTGGATCGTGTCCTCGGACTCGGTGAGGTTCTGGTTGGCGTCGAGCTGATCGTTGCCGGTCATGCCCTCGTTCATGGCGCGCTGGACGGCCTCGTCGGCGGCGGTGCGATCGCCGTACGTGGAGGCGTCGACCGAGTTGTGGGTCGCCTCCATCTCCGCGTGGTCGAGCTCGCTGAACTCCTCCATCAGCCGCCGGGCGACGTCCGTCTCGTTGAAGAGCTCGGACACGATCTCGGCCTCCATGGCGTCCGTGAGGGCGAGCTCCTCGAGCGTCGCGGCCTCGAGGGCGTCGAGGTCCTCCACGGTGATGCCCCGGTCGACCTGCTCGGGGACGGGGGGCGGCTCGAGCTCGGGCTCCTCCTCCGTCGCGGCGGCGGGCGGCGGCGGCTCGCGCTTCGCCAGCTCCTTGCGCAGGACGGCCTCCCGCGCGGTGATCCGCTCGATGCGGCGCTGGAGGTCGTTCAGCAGGCGGACGGCCTCTCGGTCGCCGACGTCGATGCGCTGGGCTCGCTCCCGGTCGATCGCGGCGAGGAGGTCGTCGGCCGACTGCTCCACGGCCGTGGGCTCGGGGGGCGCCGTCCACTGCCAGGTGAGGCCCGCGCCGGTGACCAACATCAGGAGCAGGACCGCCGACAGCAGGGCCGGACCGAGGCGTCGCCAGGCCGGGGAGAAGGCGCCCGCGGGATCGACCGACGCGGCGTGGGCGGCGGCGTCGGCGCGCTGATCGGCGACGAGGGGCGCGTCGGCTCCGGCGAACTCCAGGGCCGTGCCGAGGCGGTCGTCGAGGCCCAGGCGCGCGTCCAGCTCGGCGGCGGAGGCGGCGGCGTCGGGGGCGAACCCCCATCGGACGAGGCCCGCGACCAGGGCGGGGAGCAGCCAGAGGGCGAGGGGAGGCAGGTGCGCGACGGCGAGGCCGCCGGGGGCGGTGAACTCCAGGATCCCGGCGTGCACCGACGCGGCGACGAGGCCCGCGACGGCGGCGACGGCGGCGGCGTCCACGGCCCGCGCACGGCGCCACGCCGACCGAGCCCGATCGGCGGCGCGCAGGACGCTCTGGAGGGACCCGTCGCTCATGCCACGGACCGTACCATCGGCACCCGTGGATACCTGTCAATCGATCGCCAAGGCCCTGTCAGGCCCGGCGCCGTGGCCTACTCGACGACGAACTCCGCCGGGAACATCCAGGTCGCCCGCGGGACCACGTATCAGCCCTCCTCGGGCTCGTACCGCGACCGCATGATCGACCACTGCTGGTCGTTGCCCGCCGGGGCGCTCCCGCCGCCGCCGCGCATGGCGGGCGGTCAGGAGGAGGGGACCGAGCAGCAGAGTTCGCGGGAGCATCGCCCCTCAGGATCGCTGCCCTCCGGTCTGCTCCCTACCGGCGGCGACGCATGAACACGCCCACGCCGAAGAAGCCGAGGAGCGCCCACGACGGGCTCACCCGCGACCCGACCGTCGAGCAGTCGGCGTCGTAGCCCTCTTCGTCATCGTCGTCGTCGTCGTCGTCGCCGGAGCCGCCGCAGCCTTCGTCCACGTCGCCGTCGCCGTCGTTGTCGATGCCGTCGTCGCACACCTCGGGGCCGCCGGACGGGTCCACGCAGATGTCGAGGTTGTCCCACGCGCCCTGGGCGTAGAAGTCGATCATCATCACGTACACGCCGCACGTGTCACCCAGCTCGAGGGTCTCGACGCTGTTGTCGCCGAGGGCCGCCGAGGTGTAGGTGGCGATGGTGTTGACGTTGACGTCGAACAGGATGACCTGCGCCGCCAGCTCGCCGCCGTCCACGTCCAGCAGGTCGATGGAGTGCACGCACGTCGCGCTGTTGAAGTTGACGATGTACCAGGTGTTCCCGGCGGTCGTCTTCACCACGTTGCCGAGGCCCGTGTCGTTCTCACCGGCCGCGCCCGCGCCTCCGCCGGAGCCCACGCCGGGGCCGCCGAAGTCGCTGTTCGGGGTGCCGAGCTCCGCCAGGGCGTCCGGCGGGTTCTCGGAGTCCCAGGCGATGGGCTCGAGCGAGACCTGCATCGCGCTGTCGTGGAACTCCTCGATGGAGAAGACGCCCCACGCCCAGTACTCGGAGAAGACGCTGTCGCCCGGGTCGATGGCGCTGCCGAACGGGTCGTTGTCGAAGTCGAGCACCATCGGGCACGTGTCGATGCAGTCGGAGATGCCGTCGCCGTCGGCGTCGAAGCCGTCGTCGATGACGCCGTTGCAGTCGTCGTCGGTCCCGTTGCAGATCTCGGGAGCGCCCGGGTACACGTCGTCGTCGTTGTCGTCGCAGTCGCCCGCGCACACCGTCACGCCGTCGCCGTCGCCGTCCGGGAAGCCCTCGTCGATGGCGCCGTCGCAGTCGTCGTCGATGCCGTTGCAGGCCTCGGGGCAGGACGGGTTCACGTTCGGGTTCGTGTCGTCGCAGTCGCCGTTGCACGACGTGTAGCCGTCGTTGTCCTGGTCGAAGTCCTCGTCGATGCTGCCGTCGCAGTCGTCGTCGATGCCGTTGCAGATGTCGGGACACGCCGGGTTGGCGTTCGGGTTGTTGTCGTCGCAGTCGCCCGCGCACGTGGTCCAGCCGTCGTTGTCCTGATCGAACCCTTCGTCGACGTTGCCGTCGCAGTTGTTGTCGACGCCGTCGCACACCTCGGCTGCGTCCGGGTGGATGGCGGCGTCGTCGTCGTCGCAGTCCCCGTCGCAGGACGTGAACCCGTCGCCGTCGCCGTCGAAGCCCTCGTCGACCGTTCCGTCGCAGTCGTCGTCCACGCCGTTGCACACCTCGGTCGCGCCCGGATTGACGCTCGCGTCGGTGTCGTCGCAGTCGCCCGCGCACGTGGTGTACCCGTCGCCGTCCTGGTCCCAGTCCTCGTCGATGCTGCCGTCGCAGTCGTCGTCGATGCCGTTGCAGACGTCCGGGCACGCGGGGTTGGCGTTGGGGTTGTTGTCGTCGCAGTCGCCCGCGCACGTCGTCCAGCCGTCGTTGTCGTTGTCGAAGTCCTCGTCGATGGCGCCGTCGCCGTCGTTGTCGATGCCGTCGCACACCTCGACGCCGCCGCCCACGCACACATCGAGGTTGTCGATGGCGCCCGAGCCGTAGATGTCGATGAGCATCGAGTGGACGCCGCAGTCGCCCATGGTCAGGGTCTGGACGCTGTTGTCGCCCAGGCCGGGGACCTGGTAGTGGGCCACCTGGGCGCCGTTGGCGTCGTACAGGAAGACGTCGGCGGGACCCTCGGAGACCTCGATGTCGATGAAGTCGAGGCTGGTGACGCAGCTCGCGTCGTCGAAGTCGAACTCGATCCACGCGCCCGAGGCGTTGTCGTCCGGGTCGTCGACGAGGCCGTCGTTGTTCGCGTCCACCGTGTTCTCGGCGCCGATCATCAGGTTGCCGAGCGCCGTCGTGTTGCCGACGCCGCTGCCGGGCGTGGCGAGGTCCGTGTCGCCGCCGGTGGGGTTGGCCGAGTCGAAGGCGATGCCCATGCCGACCACGCTCATGTTCTGCACGGTCCACGTGATGCTGTGGATGCCCCAGGCCGCGTAGGTCTCGGAGAGGTCCGTGCCCGCGGCGATCGGGTTGCCGTAGGGGTCGGTGTCGAAGTCGACGATCATCGGGCAGGAGTCGACGCAATCGACCACGCCGTCGTTGTCCGCGTCGAAGCCCTCGTCCACGGCGCCGTCGCAGTCGTCGTCCACGCCGTTGCAGGTCTCGGGCTCGTTGGGGCCGACGGACCCGTCGCCGGGCGCGCAGTCGCCGTCGCACGCCGCCACGCCGTCGCCGTCCACGTCGATCTCGTCGATCGGGATCACGCCGTCGCAGTCGTCGTCCACGCCGTTGCACACCTCGGCCGCGCCGGGGTTGATGGCCGCGTCGGTGTCGTCGCAGTCGCCGTTGCAGGTGGTGTAGCCGTCGCCGTCGAGGTCGAAGTCCTCGTCGATGGAGCCGTCGCAGTCGTCGTCGATGCCGTTGCAGATGTCCGGGCAGGCGGGGTTGGCGTTGGGGTTGTTGTCGTCGCAGTCACCCGCGCACGTGGTCCAGCCGTCGTTGTCCTGGTCGAAGCCTTCGTCCACGCTGCCGTCGCAGTCGTTGTCGACGCCGTCGCAGATCTCGGTCGCGCCGGGGTTGATGGCCGCGTCGGTGTCGTCGCAGTCGCCGTTGCAGGTGGTGTACCCGTCGCCGTCGAGGTCGAAGTCCTCGTCGATGCTGCCGTCGCAGTCGTCGTCGATGCCGTTGCAGATGTCCGGGCAGGCGGGGTTGGCGTTGGGGTTGTTGTCGTCGCAGTCGCCCGCGCACGTGGTCCAGCCGTCGTTGTCCTGGTCGAAGCCCTCGTCCACGCTGCCGTCGCAGTCGTTGTCGACGCCGTCGCAGATCTCGGTCGCGCCGGGGTTCACCGAGGCGTCGGTGTCGTCGCAGTCGCCGTTGCAGGTGGTGTACCCGTCGCCGTCGAGATCGAAGTCCTCGTCGATGCTGCCGTCGCAGTCGTCGTCGATGCCGTTGCAGATGTCGGTGGCGCCGGGGTTGATGGCCGCGTCGGTGTCGTCGCAGTCGCCGCCGCAGGATGTCCACCCGTCGTTGTCGTCGTCGAAGCCCTCGTCGATGGTGCCGTCCTGGTCGTTGTCGATGCCGTCGCAGACCTCGACGCACGCGTTCAGGTCGATGTTCCAGTCGCCCGTGCCGCTGCCGCTGCCGGAGCCCGCCGTGCGGGTCCAGTTCAGCCAGCCCGAGGCGCCGTAGTTCGTGTTCTTTCCGTTGGCGCCGTAGCCCACCTGGAAGGCCGGCCCCATGCGGCTGAACGAGAAGTTGTTCCCTGTGTTCGTGCCCGTGCCCGTGAGGGTGCCGGTGGTGATCGAGTAGTAGTGCCAGGTGCTCGTGTCGACGGTGCCGCCGCCGGTCGTGTACGCGGACGCGTAGAGCTCCTTCTTGGGGCTGCCGGACCCGGCGACGGTCGTGTAGCCGGCGAGGGTCGTGCTGATGCTGAAGGTGTCGGCGGGGTCGCCGATGCGGTGCGCCGTGCCCGTGATGGTGGCGGTGCCGGTGGAGGCGTCGACCTCCCACTCGCCGGGCGTGTCGAACATGTAGGCGCCGAAGCCGAACAGGGTGATGGCGTGGCCGCCGCCGCCGCCGTAGACCGCCGGGTCCACCACGGCCTCTTCCACCGCGAGGACGCCCTCGTCGATGCTGCCGTCGCCGTCGTTGTCGATGCCGTCGCAGACCTCGTCGGTGCCGCCGACGCAGACCTCGAGGTTGTCGATCGCGCCCGAGCCGTACACGTCGATCATGATGTGGTCGACGCCGCAGATGCCGTTCAGGTCCACGGTCTGGACGCTGTTGTCGCCGATGGACTGGGCCGTGACCCACTGGATGATCGCGCCGTTGGCGTCGTAGGCGAGGATGTCGGGGGACTGCTCGTTGGCCTCGATGTCGATGAGGTCCACGGAGTAGATGCAGGTGGGGGCGTTGAAGAAGAACTCGAACCACGCGCCCGAGGCGTCGTCGTCGGGATCGTCGATGAGGCCGTCGTTGTTCGCGTCGACGAAGTTCTCCGCCGAGATCTTGAGGTTGCCGAGCGCGTTGGTGTTCGCGTAGCCGTAGCCCGGCGTCTGGAGGTCGAAGTCGCCCCCGGTGGGGTTCGCCGAGTCGAACGCGATGCCCATCCCGGGCGTGATCATCGCCATCGAGTTCCACGTCACGGACGTGATCCCCCAGGACGCGTACGCGTTGGCGAGATCCTGGCCTGCGAGGATGGGGTTGCCGTCGCCGTCAGTGTCGAAGTCCAGGACCATGGGGCAGGTCTGGGCGAACGCGGCGGAGGGCAGGGAGAGCAGCGCGAGACACGCGCACGTGAGGAGAACTCGAACGGAAGTCATGAAAAAGGCTCCAAAGTTCAGTTCTGGGCCCTTCTTCCATTGGGGGCCGCGAAGAAAAATTCCCCGGATGAAGCTCCTCGGGCGTTGAGAGGAGGATCCGGTTCAGTAGCAATCTAGATCGATCGGCCGCGCCGAGGGAACAAGAACTTGACGGGTTCTTGATCTTTTCTGGACGTCGGGCGTTCCGTTTTGGACCAGTCGGTGAGACGCACGGCGATCCGATGTGGATCAGCGCGCCGTCCAGAGCGCGTGGTCCGACGTGCAGACCGTCACCTCGCCGAGCTCGTCCGCGTAGGGGGCGCACGCCCGGTAGGTGACGCGCGTATCGGCGGGCAGCGACTGCTCCCGCCAGGCCGACCAGCGGGCCGCGGGGTCGGGATCGCCGCTGCCGCCGTCGTCGTAGACCGGCCAGGACGTGCCCCACTCGACGGACCCGCCCGAGGGGGGCTCGACCTCCCAGAAGATCGTGTACCGGTCACCCTCTTGGCCGTCGGTCACGCGCCGCAGCTCGGGGAACGGCCGCGGGGCCGCGTCGCCCGGCCCGATGTCGCCGTCGATGAAGTCCGCCAGGGCCCGCAGCGCGTCCGGATCGACGGGCAGGGGGGCGGTGTAGCGGTCGGCGGCGAGCCCCGCGCCCACCTCGTCGGCGAGGAGTCGGAGCGCCGCCGCGTCGTCCCGGAGCCAGGCCGTGGCCTCGTCCCGCGCGTCGCCCTCGCTGTTCTCGGCCCGTCGCCAGGCCGCGTCGGCGTCCACGGTCCGCGCCCAGGCCGCGACCCAGATCTGCAGGGTCGCGAGGCCTCGCTGCAGGGCCAGGAAGTCCGCCTCCTGCAGCGCGTCGCGGGCGGTCACCAGCGCGTTGGTGGCGTCCAGGAGGATGGACTCGGCCTCCGCGCCCCACTGGTGGACGGCCGCGGCGGACGCGCGATCGGGCACGGCCCGGGCCTCCCGTCGGGCGCTCCAGGACGGGTCCGCCGGGGGTACATGCTCCAGGGGGAGCGTCGTGGGGATGCCCGCGGCGAACCCCGCGGTGGCGATGCCCAGGGGGTGCGCGACCAGGTCCAGGGCCCGGCCCGTCCAGCGGAGCTTCTCGGCGAGGTCGGTCAGCGGCTCTCCGACCCCCACGGAGGCCTCGAGATGAGCGGCCAGCACCGCCCCCGGATCCGCGCCCTGATCGTGGTACAGCGCGTCGATGAAGCGGACGCCCGCGGAGCTCGCGAGGTCTGCGGAGGCGCGTCGCTCGGGGCCGCCCAGGTCCACGAACCAGCCCACGGCCTGCGCCGAGCGGTGGCGCCGCATCCGGTCGTCGAGGTCGTCGAGCAGGAACAGGGGCACGTCGGCGGCGCCGAACCGAACCCCCGCAGGGTCCAGGTCCACGGCCACCTTGCGCGTGCGCCCGTCGATGAGGGGGTTGTCGCGGCCCCACGGGTGCAGGGCGCCGCGGGATCCGTCTAGGCGCAACGGGAGGTGTCGGTCCGTGTTCACCTGGAGCAGCGCGATGTCCATGAACCGCCCCGGATCGACCAGCGGATCGACCGACGTACCCCGATCCCACCACCACAGGCTGCGCGACTCGAGGTCCGCGATCTCCTGGTAGGCCGCGAACAGGGTCGTGAGCCGGACGGCCTGGTCGCCGGGCAGCTCGCTCGCGCACGCGGCGCACGCGCACTCGATCTCCCAGGGCTTCGGGTCGGTGTCGAAGGCGACGACGACGGTGGTGACGTCCGGCCGGGCGCGCAGCCACCCCTGCAGGGCCTGGGCGCGGTCGGCGATCGAGGGGTCCCCGGCGGGGTCGCGACGGTCGAGGCAGACCGAGCTCGCGTCCGGGGGCAGGGCGGGCAGCGCGACGGCGAGGTCGACCCGCCGGTCGAGGCCGTCGGTGGCGGCGGCGACGAGCTCGAGGGCGGCGTCGGTGGGGGCGGGGTCGTCGAAGTCAGGAGCGAGCTCGCCGCCCAGGAGGACGGTCGTGGGGGTGGAGAAGTCCAGGGTGGCCAGGGCGTCGGTCAGCGCGTCGGGGTCCGCTTCGTCCACGACCCACACCAGCGTCGCGGTGCGGTCCACGGGATCGAGCGGCGCGGGCGTGGGGTCCTCGAGCGCGGGGTCGTTGCAGCCCACGGCCCCGAGCAGCGCGAGGGCCGCGAGGGTCCTACCGACCGAGATCGTCGCCTCCGCCGTCCTGAGGGGGCTCTTCTTCGGGCGGGTCGTCCTCGCCGGGAGGGATCTCGCTCCCGCCGATGGTGCCGCAGTTGAGCGCGTTGAAGTCGAAGCGGTACTCCTCGGGGACCCCGTCCACGGTCCGCGTCCCGCGCACCACGCCCACCACGCGCGCCTCGTTGTGGGACGTCACCGTGAGCACGTCGTCGCGCTGGGTGACCTCCTGGCCCAGGTACCCGGACACGTCGCGGCCGATGGGCACGTCGTCGTCGCCCCACTCCTGTCCGGTGTCGCCCCAGCTGCCGTAGAAGTACGCCGAGTCGTAGTAGTCGTTCCCGTTCTCCACGGACCACTCGTAGTAGGACGGGAACTCCCGCGCCCACCCGTCCAGCCCCAGGCCGCGGAGGAGCCCGATGCCGATCCACTCGACGCCCGGCTCCATGTTCCACCACTGCAGATCGAAGGACTCCACGTCCTCGCAGCCGTAGTCGCCGTCGAGCATGTGCAGAGCGCCCAGCTCGTAGTCGCGGGTGGGATCGCCCCACGCGAACCAGACGGCCGACTGCAGGTAGGACGCGGCGGCGCCCTCGCCCGTGGCGTCGTCGCGCACCGGCGGGCAGCCGAGCAGGACGAGGGTCAGGGCGAGGAGGGCGAGGCGCATCACGTCAGGCTATCCCCTCAGTAGACCTGCCGGCGAACGTTGTAGACGCCGGTGGCCTCGGCCACGAGCACGCGGTCGGCCCAGGGGTCGTCGGCGCCGCCCTCGGACGGCTGGAACATCCGGATCCGGGCGACGCCGACGCGGCCGCCCATGCGCACCACCCGCGCCTCGGCGAGGACGTCCAGGGGCTTGCCCGGCCGCAGGTAGTCGATCCGCAGGTCGATCGTGGAGATCAGGTCCCCGAAGTCGGCCGACGCGAAGACCGCCGCGCCCCCCGCCGCGTCCGCCAAGGTGGACAGGGCCCCGCCGTGCAGCGCTCCCTTCACGGCGTTGCCGAGCAGCTCCCGCTTGAACGGCAGGATCAGCTCCACGTAGTTCCGCTCCACGCGCCCGGCGCGCATGCCGAGCAGCTTGTTGAAGGGGATGCCCTCCTCCATGAAGCGCCGCACGCCCTCGAGATAGCGCTCGACGTCGTAGACGCGGACGGTCCCCGACTCGGTGGGCTCCATCGTCGGTCTAGGCGCGGCGGCGACGCAGGGCGGCGGCTCCGGCGGCGAGGAGCGGGAGCAGGAGCGCGAGGGGCGCGGAGCCGTCCTCGGGCTCGACCAGCGAGGAGCTGCAGTTGCAGTCGTCGTCGTCGTCGTCGTCGTCGGTGGCGTCGTCGTCGTCGGTGGCGTCGTCGTCGTCGGCCGCGTCGTCGTCGTCTCCGCAGCCTTCGTCGATGACGTGGTCGCAGTCGTTGTCCACGCCGTCGCACTCCTCGAGCAGCCCCGGGCGGATGTTCGGGTCGTCGTCGTCGCAGTCGCCGTTCAGGGTGGACGTGCCGTCGCCGTCCTCGTCGCGGTCGGGCAGGGCGTTGAGCACGTAGAAGCGCCCGCGCTGGTAGTCGTCCTCGCCGTCGCCGTCGGTGTAGTCGGGCTCGCCGACCACGACCTCCGCGTGGCCGTCGCCGTCGAAGTCGTCCACGACGGCCAGGGACGAGCCGAAGTGCGAGTCGAGGTGTGAGCCCGTGATGAGGTACTTCGCCTCGTTGACCTGGATCTCGCCGGTCCACTCCTCGCGCCCCTCGAAGACGTACACGGCGCCGTAGCCGCGCCCCTCGTAGGCGGCCTCGGAGGACCCGACGACCAGCTCGGCGAACCCGTCCGCGGGGTTGGAGACGTCCGGCAGGACCGCGACCGTCTCGCCGAACCTCAGGTCCGAGAAGCCGCCGCGGATGCTGAACGTGGGCGTCGGGTCGATGCCGCCGGCCGCGCCGAAGTGGACGTACAGGTTGCCCTTGTTGAGGTTGTCGCCGCCCTGCTGCTCCTGGATGAAGAGGTCGCCGATGTCGTCGCCGTTGAGGTCCGCGATGTTGAGCCCGCCCCCGAGGCGGTCGCCGCCCTCGATCACGAGGTCGGGATCGGCGGACAGCGGTCCGTTTCCGCCGTACCAGAGCCACACGCGTCCGGCCCTCTCGTTGCAGCCGGGGGCGCTGATGACCAGCTCGGCGCGGCCGTCTCCGGTGAGGTCGCCCACCGCCAGCCCGGCGCCCACGCTCGCGCCGGGGAACTCGTCCGTGCAGGAGGTGAAGTACCAGGGGACCAGATCGAGGGTCGTGGAATCCTCGAAGCCGTCCGACGAGTAGTCGACCCACACCCTCTGGAAGAGGGCGGAGACGATGACCACGTCGGAGAGCCCGTCGCCGTCCAGGTCGCCGCCGGCGACGTCGCTGGGGGCCGTCTTCACGGCGAGGGTGGGGACGAACTCGTCCTGCTCGTAGCCGATCCAGCGATGGCTCGCCTGCTGGGCGCCGACCATGCCGGTGAGGTCCGGCCCGCCCTCGAACAGGAGGACCTTGCCGAGCTCCCCGATGGCCCGCGGCTCCGCGACCAGGATGTCGGGCGTGCCGTTGCCGGTCGCGTCCGGGATGAGGCGGTAGTTGTAGATCGCGTCGCCGCCGACCTTGCCGTCGGTGATCTCGGCCGAGCCCCAGTCCGCGAACCCCTCGGCGGGGAAGGCGTCGCCGCCGTGGTAGAGGCGCAGGGTGGACGGGAAGCTCTTCGGGCCGCCGTCCTGGGGCGCGCTGACCGCGAAGTCCGCGTCGCCGTCGCCGTTCATGTCGCCGATCGACTGGATGTTCCAGCCCAGGTTGTCCTGGAAGTTGACGCCGAGCCAGCGGGGCCCGATGGCGTCGACGTCGATCTCGGTCTCGGCGGCGAAGGCGGGGCTGGAGAGCAGCAGCAGCGCGAGCGAGACGGGGAGGGGGCGGATCATCATGAACTCCATCCTGGATTCGGGAGGAAGTGTAGAGCAGGATGCGTCGCCATGACGTACCCCCATAGGCCCTTGATCTTCTCGGTTCTCCTGCTCCTCGGGACCGGCTGCCCCTCCAACGAAGGGGGGGAGCCCACGCCGGACCCGAGTCTCGGCGTGGATCCGGGCGTCCCGGCGGGGATCGGGGAGGCGCGCGCGGGGGCGGTGCGCGAGGACGGCGGAGGCCTCTTCGGGGGGATCGCGGCGGAGGGTCGGCCCGGCGACTTCATGCTGCACAACGCGCGGATCCGGGTGGTCATCCAGGCCCCCCGGGTCGGTCACGGCTACGTGGACGCGGCGGGCGGGATCATCGACGCCGACATCGTGCGTCCCTCGGGCGAGCTGGGCCGGGACACGGTCGACGACATCTTCGTGTCCCTGGGCGCGGGCCGCCTCGTGGACGCCGACTCGGTGGTGGTGCTGCGCGACGGCACCGACGGCGGCCCCGCGGTCGTGAGGGCGGTGGGGGGCGACGTGCCCTGGAAGTTCATCGAGGGGGCGGTGGAGGCGGACGAGGCCATCCTCGAGGACCAGGGGCTCGAGGTCGTGACCGACTACGAGCTCGCCCCTGACTCCTGGTCCGTGAAGGTGACGACCACGTTCACGAACGTCGGCCTCACCGAGTCGCGGTTCAACGTGACCGACGGGTTCATGGCGTCGGACGAGGACCTGCACGCCTGGGCGGCGGACGAGGGGCTGGGCCAGGGGGCCGACGAGTTCCACGCCGTGGGCGCCGCCGGGAAGCACAGCGAGGCGGCCTTGTCGCTGTGGAAGATCGACGGGACCCTGCGCTCCCTGGGCATCGAGCAGCTGGCCTCCTCCGCGGGCCTCAACATCGTCAGCCACGGCTGGGAGACGCTCGCCATCGGCGCGAGCCGGGTGGTCGAGCGGTTCTGGACGATCGCGCCGGATCCCCTCACCGCCGAGGGCGAGCGCTGGCGCACGCAGGGCGTGGAGCTGGGTCCCGTCGGGGGGACGGTCACCGACACGGAGGGGCCCGTCGCCGGCGCGCGCGTGCATGTGGTGACCCCCGACGACCGGGTGCTGGGGTTCGCCTTCACGGACGCGGCGGGGGCGTGGTCCACGGACCTGCCCCTGGGTGAGCACCGCGCGGTGGTGGAGGGCCAGGGTCCGCGCGAGGTCACGGACCTGCCCGAGGCCGCGGGGCGCATGGCGCCGTACGTCGCTCCGGGTCCGGCCGCCTTGGTCCTGGGCGTGCTCGACGGCTCCGTCACCGCGTCGGCGCAGCCCATCGCGCGGGGTCGCGCCGTGCCCCCCGCCACCGAGTTCACCGTGACCGCGGCGGGCGCGACGGTGGACCTGACCCTGCCCCGCTCCGGCGCCGTCCGCGTGCAGGTGACGGAGACCGGCGGCGGCTTGCTGCCCGCGGTGCTGGAGATTCGGCGCGCGGAGGGCGAGCCGCACCCCGTGGCCGCCGACGTGCTGGCGGTGGCCGATCGCCTGGGGCTGAACACGAGCGCGCGAGGCGGCGCCCGGGTGTGGTCCGACGGAGACATCGAGGTGCCCCTCCCCCCGGGTCGGTACGAGGTCGACGCCCACCACTCTTGGCGCCACTCGCGCGTGCTCGCGACGACGTTCGAGGTCGTCGAGGGCGAGACCGCGGATGTCGCGATCGAGCTCGAGGAGGTCGTGCCCCGCGACGGCCGCCTCGGGATGGACAGCCACCTCCACGCCGCGCCCTCCAACGACGCGTCGATCTCCATGGAGGACCGACTGCTCCAGTGCGCCGCCCTCGGCGTCGATCTGCCGGTGCACACGGACCACGACCGGGTGGCCGACTACCGCCCGCTCGCCACCGCGCTCGGCCTCGACCCGCGCATGACCGTCGTGCCGGGCGTCGAGGTCTCGCCGGTGCTCCGCGGCCACGCCAACGTGTTCCCGACGAACTTCCTGGACGACGCCCCCAACGCCGGCGCCGAGCCGTGGTGGATCTTCCCGGAGTCCACGGAGGAGCTGTACGAGCGCATGCAGACGGGGGCGGGCGAAGGCGCGGTCCTCCAGGTGAACCACCCCCGCGCCCCCGGGATGTTCGAGTTCGGCGGGTGGCTCCCCGAGAGCGGGATCGCCCAGCGCCCCGACTTCTGGAGCTGGGGGTTCGACGCGTTCGAGCTCGTCAACGGGAAGCGCGCCGGAGAGGTCGACGCCGTGCGCGCCGACTGGTTCTCGTTCCTCAACATCGGGGAGATGCGCACGCCCACGGGGGTGTCCGACAGCCACGGGCACGGCTCTCCGTGCGGTTACGGGCGCACGGACCTGCTGGTGGGCGCCGCCGGTCCCTCGGGAGTGGACCTGGACGTCGTGCGGACGGCGATGCGCGAGGGGAACACCATCGTGGCCATCGGCCTCACGGTGACCGCCACGCTCGAGGCGGGCGGCGAGTCGGTGGGCCCGGGCGGGACCGGCACCGGCGGGTCGGCGGAGCTCGCGTTGGAGGTGCGGTCCCCCGACTGGATCGTGCCCGACGTCGTGCGGGTCTATCGCAACGGGGAGCTGATCGAGCAGCTGCCCATCGACGGCCCCGCGGTCGACGGCGTGTGGTTCGACGACGTCATCCCCGTGGAGGCCGAGGACGACAGCTGGTTCGTCCTCGAGATCCAGGGGGCCACGCCCTTCGGCGGGTACTTCGGCAACGCCTTCGCCTACGCCGCCCCCAACGCGTTCCTGCTCGACGTCGACGGCGACGGGTGGACCGCTCCGGGAGTCGACTAGCGCCTAAAGGCCGGAAGCATGTCTCTTCCGTCGGCCAGCCTCGAACTCGAAGATGTAGGGACTGGCGACAGCCTCCCTGGACACGGTCCCGAGGACGCGCAGCGTGTCCCCGCGATCCACGTCGTGTCTGGCCAGAACGTCCCTCACATCCGCCCGGTCGATCGGAGGGAGTCGGGCCTGGAAGAACGGCCAGAGGTGGCTCGACCGGTACTCCTCGTCGAATGCAGGGAACCCGGGTAGTGCGTGCGCCTCGGGAGTGTCGCCGAATCCCGAGTCGTACCGAAACACGAACTCACGGCCTTCCTGGGTGAGGACTCCGACCCTCACCTCTCCCCGATCAGGAAGCGCCAGCTTCAGCTTCAGAAGGTCTCGGCCACGCGGGGGATCCGACGCGGTGAAGAGGTCCAGACCCCAAGACGCGAGTGCGTCTCGGATCGACTCCTTCATCCGGCGTGCGGGCTTCGTCATCGGTTACCTCTTCTTCGACTCTTCGCAGATTACCTTGAGTCGCTGATGTCGATGGCGCAAGAGTAGGCAGATCGCGTCGAGTCGAATCCCCGAGCACATCCGGCCGAATTTCGCCCGCAGCAGATGCTCGATGTCGTCGGGCCGGAATGCCCTGACCAGACTGTGGATGGGGCCGGAGAACGGCTCGCCGATCTTCGTCAGTGCGTAGCGGATCATCTCGAAGTGATTGAGTTGCGCTCCCCGCGGGTCGTGCTGCGCTCCGAAGAGCGGGGTGCACTTGTCGGCGTAGCGGCGGATGTAGGTCTCGGGGGCGTCGGCGAGGCCACGCGCCAGGTCGTGGTCCAAGTGGTGCCAGAACAGCCCTCGGGCGGTGTCGAAGATGGGCGCGAATGTCATCGGCCGGTCGCCCACGAGACTTCGTACGACGCCCCAGTTCATCGCGTGCCGGTCCATGGCACCCACCAGAGCGTCATACGCCATCATGCGCGCGAAGCTCTGCGCGACGTGGGCGCCGCGAGCCCCGCACGTCTCCATCAGGACGTCGTGGATCAGATCGACCGAGTAGAGCATTCGCTCTTCGCGCGCGGCCCGCCGGCCCTTGCCGGTGAGGAAGGTGTCGGTGACCTCCGCCTGGCTTGCGCCGAGCCACATCGCCAGGAGTTCGGCTCCGTGAACCAACTGCTCGCCCGGACGAAGGAAGTAGCGGGAGAGGAAGCGGACCTCCAAGTCGGCTCCCGGCCCGGCGCGAAGTCTCACGAGCTTGGACCCGGCCACCTTGAGCGGAAGAGCACGGCCGATCGTCGAGATGATCTCTTCCGTCATGCACTCGCGGGGCCCGCACTTGCGAGGAGCCTTGGCGATGAATGCGGAGCTCGGCTCCTCAGGGCGTCCGAAGACCAGGAAGTCCTTCGGGGCGTCTCCACCGATGGCCATCTCCTCGACGGGCAGAAGGCGATAACCGTCGGCGAGGATGGGGATACGCGCGACATCGACCTGATCGGTCGCCCCGAGGGCCCGATATCTCCAGCGTAGGCGTCCCATCCGCGTCCCCCTCCCGGGACTCTACCCCCACCTGCACGCGCGTCGCAGCTCGCAGGGGTCGCAGACCTCGGGGACGCGACGGGCCCGGCAGCCACCCGAGATGCCCAGGTGGCACAGGGAGAAGTCGTAGCGCACGGGGTCCGCGGGGTGCATCGCCCGCATGGAGGCCGTGAGCTGGTCGGCGGTCCGACGGCCGGGCTCGGGCCGCCCACACAGCCCCAGGGCGTGGCCGATCCGGGCCGTGTGGGTGTCGCAGGGCATCACGAGGCGGGCCGGGTCGACGGTCGACCACAGACCCAGATCGGGCGCCTCATCCCGCACCATCCACCGCAGGAAGAGGTGCTGCCGCTTGCAGGCGGCGCCGCCGCGGGTCGACGGGAACAGGAACGCGAGCGCCCGGGAGCGCCCCTCGGGATCGGGGTGCATCGAGGCCGCGCGCGCCTTCAGGTCGGCGAGGAACGCGCCCAGGCCGTCCCAGGTGTCGGGGCCGCCGGGATCGCCCGCCGCGAACGCCTCCTCCAGGCTGCCGTGCTCGGCCGACACCGCCCCCACGGCGCGGAGGAGGGCTTGCAGGTCGTCCGGTCCGATCCATCGGTACCGCCGGGACGCGGCCTGGCGGACCGCGTCGTCCGCCGCCTCGCGGCTCTCCACCGTCCCCGCGTACAACGAACGCAGCGTCACCGACGGGCTGGGCCCGAGCTCGCCGAGGAGGGCGTCGAGGACCGCCGCGAACGCCGTGACCCGGCCGAACGCGAGCGTGGCCGCCACGAACGCCGCGACCTCCGCGTCGGGCGGATGCGGGTAGCGGTGGGGGAACTGGAGGGGGTCCCGGGGGACGTGGGCGGCCGCGTCGAAGGCGGCGTAATAACGGTCGAGGGGAGGCTTGACGCCGGGTCGGCTCAACGGCGGCGCCGGGCGCCGAGCAGCAGCAGCCCCAGCAGCAGTCCGCGCGCGTCCCCCGCGGCCATCGACGCGCCGCAGTCGCTGCAGGCGACGCCTTCCCCCACGAACGTCCGCCGCTCGACCGGGAACACCGGCCCGTCGCCGCTCTGGGGGGCTGCGTCGTCGTCGTCCACCGCGTCGTCGTCGTCCGTGGCGTCGTCGTCGTCGACCGCGTCGTCGTCGTCGCCGGCGTCGTCGTCGTCGCCGGCGTCCGGGTTCCAGGCCTCCATCAGGTCGTCGACCGCGTCCCAGACCACCGGGTCGCCCCCGTCGTAGCCGAGCGCCCAGAACCCGACGCCGCCGATGCCCTTCTGGAGCGCCATGGCCATCTTCAGCTCGAGCGACTGCCCGTCCTCGCACCAGACCTGGCGCCATCCGCCGCTGTTCCAGGCGGTCCAGGGCGTGGTGGAGTCGCTGTCCCAGTTCTTGCCGTGCGTCGAGAACAGCGACTGGCACTCCGTCCAGACGACGGACCCCACGTGGTCGCCCTCGGCGCCCGAAGATCCGGACGAGGCCGTCCACTCGCCGCCGTACAGGGGCAGCCCGAGCACGTAGCGGTCGGCGTACTGCGAGCCGCCCGTCGTCAGGTAGTCGTCCACGGACCAGCTGAGCGGTCGGTAGGCCCAGGGGCTGGAGTTCAGCGGCGCGTTCGGGCCCGGGTCGCTCCAGGAGCCCGAGTAGGCGTACCCCATGATGAAGAGGACGTCCGACACCGCGGCGAGGGCGGCGTAGTCGTAGGCGTCGGACCAGTCGACCACGGGGGTGGCCATGGACAGGAACGACCCCGGCTGGGCGTCGTCCATGGCCGCGCGAAGCTCCTGCATGAACGCGGTGAGGTCGTCTCGGTTCGCGACGTCCAAGCCCTCGAAGTCGATGTCGATGCCGTCCGCGCCCACGCTCGTCATCCGCGAGACCAGGCCGGAGATGCACGTCGCGCGCCTCGAGGGGTTGCTGAGGAAAGGAGCGAGGTTCGAGCCCCCGAAGCGGGTGGCGCTGAGCACGACCTTCGCGCCCACGGAGTGAGCGTCGGCGATGATCGCGGCTGCGGTCGCGCCCGACCAGCCGTGATCCGTGCTGATGCTGCCGTCCGCGGCCACCTCGGCGGAGAACCAGGCCAGGACGTTGACGTAGTCCCACGGGATGGTCGCGTTCACCCAGAAGGGCAGGTACCCCATCACCACCGGGTCGCCCTCGTCGCGGGTCCAGGCCGCGGCGATCTCCTGCTCGGTGGGCCGGTTCCAGGAGTAGGGAGCCATCACCGGGTCGTCCCGGTGGGCGTGGAGGAGCTGCTCGTGGACGCTGGGGGCGTCCGGCGAAGCGACCGCCGCGGACGGGACGAGCAGGGCGAGGGCGAGGAGGATCGTGCGCATCACTTCTTCCGTCGGAACAGGCCGCGCAGGCCGCTGCTGCGGTCCTTGTCGTCCAATGTCGAGTCCGGGCGCCGCCGACGGGAGAGCTGGACCTCCGCCCACGGGAGCCCCGGGTTGAGGCGCAGCAGGCGCTCGAGGGCGCGGACCTGGTCCTCGTTGCTCGCGTCCGACCGGGACCGACACAGGATGCGGGCCTTCACCTCGGCGGCCCCCAGGTGGCGGGGGCTGAACGTCAGGGCCAGCTCCGTCCACTCGAGCCCGGCGGCGATCGCGTCGTAGTCGCCGTCCGCGAGCACGAACCGGCACCAGCCGAGGTCGGAGAGGACCGTCGGATCGTCCGGCAGATCCTCGCGGATGGCGTCCAGCGCGAGGTAGGCGCGCCGCCACTCGCCCGCGAGCATCTGGCGACGGGCCTGGCTCCACAGGGGACCGTGCTTCGGGCCGAGGCGCGCCGCTACCTGGTCGAGGCGGCCCTCGGACATGATCGGCGGGTAGCCGGTCGTGTCGTCGAAGTACTGGGCGCCGCTGACGGTGTCGGTCTGGTCCACGTCGCCTTCCCAGATCTCGCTCACCGACGGGATCTCGAACCCCGAGATCTCCTCGTCGAGGAACGGATCGACCGGCGTCTCGATGCCCAGCATCCTGCGCCGGAGGGCCTGGTCGTAGAGCGCGCGCCGGTCGGCGTCCCGGAGCTCCTCGAAGGCCCCCACGAGGTGCGCCAGCAGCTCCTTCGCCTTGCGACGGGCGTCGCCCTGGATGCTCGTGCCGGCGGTGCGGTAGCGGGCCGCCAGCGCGTCGTACGCATTCGCGATCTCCGAGGGCGTGGCGAGCCTCGTGACCCCGAGGAACGTGTAGTGGTCCTCGTCGATCTTCGTCAAGTAGTCCTTGATGATGTCCTCTTCGAGCTGCTTGGAGCCCGCCGCCGCTCGGGCCGCGCCCCCGGCCTTGCGCAGCCGCTCGACGTCCGCGGCCGTGTACCGATGCGTCTGCACCGACGGGGGCTCGGGGGTCTCGGGCGCCCGCTTCGCGGCGGGCTTCGGGGCGAGGTTGCGGGGACGGGACGGGGCCGTCGGGGGCGCGGCGGTGAACCCGATCAGGCCGGCGTGCCGCATCATCCAGATGCAGCGGCTCACGTTGCCGCGAGAGTCGTCGTAGCGCGTGCGCACCTCGCGCAGGGACCGCTTCGTCTCGAGGAACACGGACAGGTCCGCCATGCCGGACCCCGACAGGTACCCGAAGAGCCGGGCGAACGTGGATGTCTTGCCCACCCAGGTGCCCGCCCAGGACTCGACCTCGCGCTCGGCGTCCTCCTTGGACAGGGTGCGTCCGAGGCCGTCCCAGAGCACCCGGATCGGGTTGACCTCGTACACCGGGATGCGGGCGGCGAAGTCGTCGGAGGGCTCGAATACGAAGCGCCCGGACGGGCTCAGCCCCCTCTGCACCTCCGACGCGACCCAGCCCTCTATCAGCGGGGGCAGGTCCGACGCGGCGACGAGCCCCAGCTCCAGCAGCGCCTTGCGGGTGGACCAGCCGTCGGCCTTCACCGCATCGGCGATCCGGTCGAGGTCCGAGTCGACGAGGATCTGTTCATCCACCAGCCAGTGCGCGAGACCGGGGCCGTCGCCGTCGACCTGCACCCACACGGGATACCCGTTGAGGAAGTACAGGATGCGGGGCCCGGCCTCGGTCTCGAGGCGCAGGCGTCCGCTGCTGTGGGAGTGGAAGAGCGTGGTGACGGCCTGGACCCAACGCTCCGCCGTGAGCTCGCCCCCCGACGGCAGGTGCCGCCCCGTATCGACAGGCAGGAAGCTGTCCTCGGGCGCGTCGGGCCAGGAGTCGGGCCCCGAGGCCCAGGGATCGCTCACGGCGTCGGAGCCGCCCGGCGGCGTCAGCAGATCCGGGGAGGGGGTCGGCGGCGCCGCGGGGAGGGGGTCGAGGTCGGGGTCCGACACCGCCTGGAAGTAGCCGCTGTCGATGCCCAGCAGCAGCTTCTCGATCCGGCCCGCGAGCTCGTTGAGCGAGAAGGGCTTGGCGAGGAAGGCGACGACCCCGAGGCGCTCCATGTCCGCGGCGAACATCTTCGCGGTGCGATAGACGGCGCACATCAGGAAGGCCGGGACGTGGGCCCCTCCCGGGAGCTCGCGGATGCGCTCGAGGACGCGGATCCCGTGCACGCCCGGGAGCATCACGGCGACGATCAGGAGGTCGGCGGGCTCGTTCGCGAACGCCGTGATCCCGTCCGGGCCGGTGAACGCGACCTCGGCCTCGAACCCCTGGAACTCCAGGATCTCGCGGATCTGCGAGGCGAGGAGCTTGTCGTCCTCGACGATCAGGATCCGGCGCATGCTCAGGGGCCGCCCGCGACGTCGTCGTCGTCGGCCGCGGAGTCGTCGTCGTCGGCCGCGGAGTCGTCGTCGTCGGCCGCGGAGTCGTCGTCGTCGGCCGCGGAGTCGTCGTCGTCCACCACGTCGTCGTCTCCGGCGTCGTCGTCGTCCGCGGCGTCGTCGTCGTCCGCGGCGTCGTCGTCGTCACCGGGCGGTACCCAGTCCGCGGCGCGCGGCCAGTCGATCGTGAACGTCCAAGTGGCGTCTTCGGGCCCCTGCCAACACAACACTTCGACGAGCAGATCGCCCCCGGCCTGGCCGAAGCCCGTCTCGCCGGGGGTGGTGGAGGGCGTGAACCCATGCCACACGAACCCGTTGGGATCGATGGCGGGGGCCGTGACCCGGGCGTCCGTGTCCTGGTCGATGCCCGAGTCCCACGAGAGCGTGAACTCGGCGCGTCCGCCGCAGGCGTAGCGGATGGCGAAGGCGTCGATGTCCTCCGTCCACTGCCGCCCGTCGTTCCCCGAACGGCTGCACGAGCCCGTGATCACGACGTCCCCGGCGGCGTCGATGACCTGCGGGGCGGATGCGTCGTTCGGCTCCGCCTCCGCCACCGCCTGCGCGGGCCCGGTGCAGTCGTCGAACTCGGCGGGGGCCGTGTCGTCGTCGTCCAAGGCGATCGTGTCGTCGTCGTCGGCGGGCGAGCCGGGGCATCCGGCCAGAACGCCGACCAGCAGGGCCTTGCCGAGGAGGAGCCGCCCCGGAGGGCGGGTCGGAAGGAGGGCTCGCAGGGTCAAAGGGGCTCCCGCAGCGTGAATCACGACGTGTCGGTGGGAGGCCGAAACTCCCAGCCGAGGAGCCCCCTGTCAATAGGGGAACGACGCCCGAGCGGACGGTCGCTCACCGATGCCCGGTGACCTCGACCAACACTCCCTGCACCGCCTCGCTCCACTTTCGCTCGCTGCCGTCGGGATCGACGGTCGGGAACTCCATCGTGCGTCGCCACTGGACCGGGACGGACGACTCGGGGTGCATCCACACCGTCTCGGTCCCCTTGGTGGCCTCGCCCGTCAGCTTGGACTCGATGCGGGCGCACTCGACGCCGCGCACGGACTCCCAAGCCGCGAACTTGGACGTGTACTCGAGGGGGATCGCCCGGCCGTCGAGGACGCGCACGTCCTTGCCCGCCCAGGTCTCACCCACGCCGCGGGTGCCGGTCTCGCCCGGGTCGTACAGGCGACGACGCTGGAGGCCGCCTTCGATCTCGGGGCGGAGCATCTCCGGCCGCATGCCGCGCTGGGGGCCGTCCTGGTGCCACAGCGCGTCCACGACCTTGCCCTGCTGGTCGATCTCGAAGCGCATCGCCTGGCGTTGGTTCGACATCGTGAGCCGCACCGGCCAAGGCAGCGTGTTCTCGAGCTCGGGCACCTCGAGCTTCCGCACCAGGAAGTAGGTCTCCCCTCCCGCTTCGCCGCGGTAGGAGATCTCCTCGGTCCACGTGAGCTCGAACGCGTCGGGGGTGTAGGCGGTCTGTCGCACGGCGTACTTGGCCGTCATCGGCACCGGCGGCGTGCGGGAGAAGCCGGCCGGATCCTTGCGGTCCAGCTCGGCGTCCTCGGCGTCGACGTCCAGCGTGCTCATGAGCGAGTCGAGCTTGTCCGCGGCGCGGTTGCGGGCGTCCGCGCGCTGGGCGTTGAGGACGTCGATCTCGGCCTTGAGCCGGGCCGCCTTGTCGTGGACTTCGGCGATCCGAACGACGTCCGCCAGCGCCCCCGGCCGGTCCCCCTCGGCGGGGTGTGGATCTCGCACTGAGCAGCCGGCTCACGCGACCTCCCGGACGGGCTGGACCCAGGTCGGGAGCAGGATGCCCAGGGCGGCGTCCCACCGCGACGACTTCGCGAGCGACCTCAGGCTGAGG
>Ga0209992_10000173_pt1 | contig 88974 bp, 56 predicted proteins | sample 2SBtaG_2_FD_182564 | JGI IMG/M metagenome (GOLD analysis project Ga0209992, IMG submission 182564) | Deep subsurface microbial communities from Kolumbo volcano to uncover new lineages of life (NeLLi) - 2SBTROV12_ACTIVE470 metaG (SPAdes)... | ecosystem: Environmental > Aquatic > Marine >... | reverse complement strand
AGCCCGTCAACTGAACCGGGCGCCGGCTCGGGCGATGGTGACGTGCGTCTTACGGTCGGCTGAATCGCGAAACGCATTGCCGATGAGTGCGGCGACGCTCACGTCCGAACAACTCCGATCCGATCTGGCTGCGACACCGGGCTCCTTGACGGCAGGCCCGCCGGCGTCCGCTGTCTGCGCGACGTCACGCTTGAGACCGGCGAAGGGGGAACGCCATGACACACGTCGATGTGCGCTGGGTCAACGCCCGCGAGCTCTCCGACGACGAGTTCGACGCGACATTGCGGCTGCGGCAGGCCATCGACCTGCGAATCGATCCTCACCTGGAGCCGACGCAGGCTGCCGAGCTCGCCGCGTACCTGCGCAACGACCGAACCGAGCGCGCGCGCCATGAACGGATCGTCGGTTTCGATGGCAGCACGGCCGTCGCGATCGGCCATATCGACTTCACCTGGGACGTCAACAACCTCGGCTTCTCGTCGCTCGAGATCGACATGGGCGAAAACGACGACGGGCTCGGACGAACGACACTCGCCCGCCTGCTCGATCTTGCGGACGCCGACAGCCGTACGTCCATCCTCGGCTGGGGCCGTGACACGCCGTGGCGACGCGCATTCTGGGACCGCCTGGGGGCACCACTGCGCTACACGGAGCGGTACTCGGAGATCGATCTCGGCGCTGTGGATGGCGAGTTGATGCAGGCCTGGATCGACCGACGCACCGAACGCGCAGCCAGCTTCCAACTCGTCTCCTGGGCCGGTATCTGCCCAGACCCGTGGATCGGCGCCTATGTCGGGACGCTCAACGCGATGAACGACGCACCGATCGACGATCTCGACATCGAAGACGTCGTTGTTGGCGCCGATGACGTCGCCGAGGTGTGCGAATCATTCCAAGCCGTCGGCCTGCGGATGGTCGCCATCATGGCCCTGACCGAACAGGGTGAACCGGCGGCAATGACATCGATTCTGCTCAACGACTATCGCGCCGACGGCTCCTGGCAATGGGAAACCGTCGTCCTCGAACCGTTCCGCAACCGCGGTATCGGCCGCTGGATCAAGGCCGCCATGTGGCAACGCCTGCGGCGCGACTATCCGAACATCCAGACGCTGCGGACGGGCAACGCCGAAAGCAACGCGGCCATGCTCGCCATCAACGTGCAGATGGGCTACCGGCCGACGCACACCTACGGCGCCTGGCAGACGGACATCGACACGCTGCGCCGCAATCTCACAGGCCCCGATCAGCACGGCTGAAGCGCTGTTTGGCGCGTCTTTCCCGGCCCGGCACCGGCAGCCAGCGCTCGCAATCTGGTCGTCGGCAGCGCATCCTTGGGGTTCGACAGCCCATACCGCCACTTGGAATTCGATTGACCGTCCGTCAGCGGACGTCTGCCCGTCTTCCGTGCGCTCGCCGGACGCGTCTCGATGATCGTCTCCCTGGATCCCAAGCCGATCCCGCGCATGCCGGCAACACCCTTGCTGGGCAATCTCGACGCGCTGCGCGACGAATGGCTGACATTCCTCGGTCGCGTGACCGACCACTGCGGGGAAGCCGGGGCCATTCGGGTCGGACCGGTGCGCGCCGTCGTCCTCAACGGTCCCGACCTGGCCGCCGACGTCCTCGTCAAGAACGCCACGTCGTTCCGCAAAGAGCAGATGTTCGCCGGCTTGACCAGCGGCGTATTCGGCAAACGCCTGCTGCCGCTGAGCGCCGATTCACGGAGCGTCGAGCAGGTCGTAGGTAGCGCGTTTGAGCAAGACCGCCTGGCCCGCTACGCCAACGCCATGATCGACGCCGCTGACGCCGCGGCACACCGGTGGCGGCCCGGCGGCCTGGTCGACATTCACCACGAGATGTTGCGCCTGAGCACCATCGCCATCGGCCGCGCGCTGTTCGCCGACGACGTCGACCCACACATCGACCGCATGGCCGCAGCCCTGGACACGGTGCGCCGCTGGATCGACAGCCGCGTCGAGCACCCCCTCAGCCTGCCGCTGCGATTTGGCACCGAACGCAATCGGCAGGCCATCGCCGCGCGAGACGACCTGCATCGGCTCATCACCACCATCGTCCACGCGCGCTACGAAGACACCGAAGATCGGCACGACATCCTGTCGATGCTCGTGCTGGCCCGCACCCGCAGCAACGAGCCGCTGCCGACCGCCGAGATCCGCGACTACCTGGTCGGCCTGCTGCTCAGCGGCTTTGAATCGGTCGCCAGCGTGCTCACCTTCGCCTGGGCCCTGCTCGCTCGCCACGCCGACGTGCGCGCCAAGGTCGTCTCCGAGCTGCGACGGGTGTTCGATGGCGCCCCACCCGACCGCACCACAATCAACAAACTGAGCTGCACAGCGCGGGTCCTGCGCGAGACAATGCGGCTGTATCCACCGCGTCACACCATCGCGCGCGGCGCCAGGCGGCGGGTGTGGGTCGGTCCCTATCGTTTGCCGGCCAAGACGGTCGCCGTCATCAGCCCATGGCTCATCCACCGCGTACCGACGCTTTATCCCGACCCCGAACGGTTCGATCCTGACCGGTTCCTGCCGCTCGCATCCGAGCTGCGGGACGAATTCGCGTTCATGCCATTTGGCGCCGATCCGGCCGCGCGTCGTTCCGAGGCGTTGACCCACACCCAAGCCCTCGTCGCCCTCGCGACCATCGGCCAGCGCGCACACTTCGAGCTGATGGACGACCACATGCCGCAGATCGTCGCGCGGGCGCTGGTGCGACCCAAGGCGGCGCTTGCCCGCGTGGTGCGGCGCGACGTTTGAGGGGGCGACCTATCGGATCAGCAGGTCGACCGTCATCGCAGTGAACAGCAGATGCAGTTGCACGAGCGAGGCGAGCATGGCCTTGCGCGCGGCTTTGTTGGTCTTGCGGCGCATCAGGTCGACACAAACCCAGACGAACCAGCCGCAAACAGCCATCGCAACGGCCGCATAACCCAAACTCAGGTGTCCGGTGGCGGCCGGAACGAGGGCGACGGGCAGCATGCTCATGGCGTACAAGACGATGCGGCGCCGCGTGAATTCATCGCCATGGGTCAGCGGCAACATCGGGAAGCCGGCGCGGCCGTATTCACCCTTGCGGAACAACGAAATCGCCCAGAAATGCGGCGGCGTCCACAGGAAAACCAAGGCGAACAGCGAAACGCTCAGCAGACCAACTGTGCCATTGAGGGCGGCGTCGACGATGAGCGGTGGAGCAGCCCCGGCGGCGCCACCAATGACGATGTTCAAGGGCGTGCGCGGCTTGAGCCAGATCGTGTAGACGTAGACGTAGAACGCGATCGTCAGCGCACCAACCACGGCGCCGAGCCAGTGGCCAGTCGCCAGCAATGTGCCTAGACCGACCGCGGTTAGTGTCCACCCGAAAATCAGCGCGTGGTGTGGCTGGATAAGACCGGTCGGCAGCGGCCGGGTCCGCGTGCGAACCATGCGCTTGTCGATTTCGCGCTCGATGTACGCGTTGAACACGGAGCTCGCCGAGGCGATGGCCGCGATGCCAAGCAGCAAGGCGATCGATTGGCCAAGGGGGGGCCACGTACCGCCGGTGCGCATAGCGAGCATCGGGACAGCGGTGAAGAAGACGAGGGCGACGACCGAGGGACGCATCATGTCCCAGTAGCCACGGATGCGCTGACCGGTGGTGAACGCGTCGGCCGACGCGAGCGGGGATGCGAGGCTGTCGGTTTGTAGCTTCTGCATCAGCAGCCGGCCCCCGTGCGGCGGCGGCGTCATAGCAAGGTGACCGTCGATTTTCAACGAATACGATCGGTCGGCTCGTTCGGATCGACGGGTGATGGTGCGCGATCGATGGTGCGGCGGGCTATCGGGCCGTCCCGCGAGGCCCGATGGTTGAACGGGGCCGGGTGCGTTGCTACAACTTGGGCGTCGCCAGCCGCTTTGATTTCCGTCCGCGCTCGCCACGCGCCGTGGAGCCACATGAGCCACGACCACCCAGACAAGACTCTCATCCAGGGCAGCATTGCGCCGCCTCCACGCAAGAAGAGCCGTCGTCAGCGCCTCAACGATATGGTGGAGGAGCGCCTGCAACAGCGTCGCGAAGCCCTCCAAAACGCCCGGGGGTCCGCCGGACCCGCGCCGATCACCGAAGACGTCGCCGACTCGCTGCCCGGCGGACGAATTGACGACGGCGGTGGCGGGACCGTGATCCGCAAGGCGATGCGCGACTCGCAGTAGGCGCATGCGACAGTGGCCACGCGGCCGCGGGACGGAGCGATCGTGCCGCTGAGCGGCGTTGCCCCTGTCTGCATCGAATCACACGACCACAGACGGCGCCTTCGCATCGCTCTTTTGCTACCATGCCGCCCGTCGCCGGCCATCCATGGACCTGAGCCGGCCGTCACCGTGAGGCACCGTGCGCTTGGCCATCTCAGCTGTGCTGCTCGTCGCCACCGTGATCGTCGGTTTCGCGGCCATTCAACATCGCACCGTGCAACGCGCCGCAGCCTGCGAACGCCCCCATGAACGCTGGCAGATGCGTCTGCGCGAGCTGAAAGAAGACGGCGTCATCAAGATCACCGACACAGCCTACCGCCCGTGGGAGATGACAATGCTCCGCAGGGGCGAAGACGAGTATGAGCTGCGCGCTTGCCGCACCTCCGAAGCCGGCGAGAAGCAGTGCTACATCCAGCGCTACACCCGCCGCTTCGGCAAGAACCTCACGCCCTACGCCACCGAATAACCCGATCGCCGCTCCCATGACCTTTGCACGCGCCCAACGCCACCTCGCCGCCGCCGCCCTGGCTGCCTTTGCGTGCGTCGGCTTATCGGGGTGTGGCGAATCGTGCGACGACCCGTGGATTATCCAAACCGGCACCTATCGCAGCGTTCTGCTCTACCAATTCGAAGGCCCCAAGCCGCAACAGGCCTTCCCACACAAGCGCGGCAAGTCGATCGAAATGACCATCTACAGCGACCTCGAAGAGATCCGCTTTCAGTACAAACGCGACGGCCAGCCCGTCGAAGAAATCTGGACGTGCGTGGGCCGCGAACTCCTCCCGGCGGACGCCGTAACCGACACCGATGCCGCCCCCTAGCAGACTGCGGGGAAACGCCTTCCCCCGCAGGTGCTCGTTGTTCTTCTGGGGGCTGAACGCATCCCCCTCGCCGAGAAAAGCGTCGTTTTCTCGGCTCACCCCAACTTTCTAAAGGTCGCTCCGCTCCGCCGCCGATCCCTCACATGACCAACCAACCGCGCCCCGAGCCCCGCAAACAAGGGGCACCAAACCCGTTTGTCGATCGCCGCTCATGGCCCGCCCTCATCGGCGCGGCCGTGGTTTTGCTCGCCATCATCGCGACGCCAGCGGTCATCTTGTTGTCCCGCTCGATGAACGCGCCCGAGCTCATGGGGACGCTCCCGGCCTGGACCTTGACCGATCACGACGGCGATCCGATCGGCAGCAAGCAGCTCGCCGGTCACCCGTATGTCGTCAGCTTCTTCTTCACCAGCTGCCCGTCGATCTGCCCCAAGATCATGAACGCGATGCGGACTGTGCAGGGTCGCCACGACAGCGTGCGCCTCATCTCGATCTCGGTCGATCCGCTGACCGACACCCCCCAGCGGCTGCGCGAGTCGATCGGCCGCTACGGCGTCGATACCAAGCGTTGGCGGCTCGTAACCGGCACGGATGAGGCCGTGCGCAAGGTGGTTGTCGAAGGATTCAAGACCTTCGTCGGCAAGAAGGTGGCCAAGGACGCAGACGTCTTTGACATCGCGCACGGCGCGCGGCTCGTGCTGGTCGACGGCGGCGGTGGCGTGCGCGGCCATTTCGAGACGACCGAAGCGGGACTGCAGGCGCTCGTGCAAGCGGTGGAAGCGATCGACTGAGACCAGCCCGGGCTAGCCTGTCATGGCATCGCGGCGCTGACCTGGGCAGCCGGGAATTTCAGCAGCTCATCATCGGCCACCGCGCGGTTCATGATGCGGACATCGCCAAACGCCCCCGGCAGTCCATGTTTGCTGGTGCCGCTGTCCCAACCCAGCCGGAGTCGATCCGAACCGGTGGCCTTCATGACCGCGCCGGTTTTGCTCCCCAACGTGCGCCCATCGACCGATAACAAGGCCCTTTTCGAGCCCGCGACATAGCGCGCCGCCACGGCCATCCAACGTCCGGCAGTGGCCGCCGGGAGCACCGCGGTCACGGGTTGAGCGACGCCCGGGTTGACCTGCAGCTGGAGCACGTTGTTGCCGAGCATCCGCAGCGATGGTTGGTCATCTTCAAGCCACCAGAACACGGTGTACGACTGGCTCAACGTGGTCGCGATGAGCCGCATGTCGACCGTGAAATCGCCGCCTCGCAACGGCGCGGACCACTTGCCGGCGTCGATGTGCTGACCGGATGCGCCGCCTTTCATCGCGACCACAGCGGCGTGATGGCGCGATCCCGGTGCGATCGTTGCGCCCTTGAGCAAGCCGGTCCGCGACGCCGCTGCATCCGGCACGGAAACGCCCGCACGATCCATGCGCCACCAGGCCGCATAGCCCAGACACGGCGAGACAATGGCTGAACACGTCGTGTTGTTTGGTCCGGCGATCGACGTCGCTTTTGCCTTGGCGGCCGGATCTCCGAAGTGCAGCGTGTAGGTGTCGAATCGATAGTGACCCTTCTCATGCTTGGCCGCTGTGCGCGCCAGGAAGCGCAGTCTCGGCAAGCCGCGGGCACGTTTTTCCATCCACGCCGCCGACCGCGCGACCTTGTGCACCGCCAGCGAATCGATGCGCCCCGTGAAGAAGCTCGACGCCTTCTTGCCATCGGTCGTCGCGCCGATCGTCGCGCTGATTCCCGGCGCGATGAGACCGGTTTTGTCGTGCAGGCCGATCCCCGCCGAGTGGCCGTTGACGTAGAAGTACAGCAGCCCTTTTTCGTAGACGAGCCCGACATGGGTCCACGCGCCGATGGGCACCTGCGGCCCCTTGCTCTTGGTGTTGTAGCCGCCGGTCTTGACGCTGCTGATCGACGAGCCAAGGGTGCGGTTCGTGCCGATGAAGAGGCGCACCTTGCCGCCCGTCGCCGTGTTCGTCGGGGTCGCGCCGATGACGGTCATGTCCGCCGCGGGCGGCTTGTCCAGCCAGACCCATGCGTCGATCGCAAAAGCTCCGGTCTTGCTGTCCGCGCTGAACGTGTAGCCGCTGTCCACGGCCGTCGCGCCATCGAAAACGAGCGCGCTGTCCTTGCCGCCCCACCGTCCGCTGGCCCACTTCGCGGCGCCGTCCGTGACCTTGCCCTTCAGCCCCTTGACCGCGTCGTCGAGCGAGCCATCGAAACGCCACCAACCTGCGCCCATATCGGCCGCCGTATCGCTGACGGGGCGGGCGCCGATCAGCTCGGATGCGATGAGGTGGGGCTTGGCCTTGGCGGCGGCCTGTCCGACCGCGACGTCGTCGAAATCGGCCTGCGCGCCGGGCACGACGGACGTGGCGAAGGGCTTGCGACTGGCGACGTAGGCCGCGATCTCCTCGGGCAAGAGGGCGCGTGACAAGACGAGGCCATCGTCGACGTCGGTGTGTGCCGGATAGGCGTTGAGGCCGCGGCCGATCTGCAAGACGGTTGTGCCGGCGCCAAACGTCCCGGACGGCGGCGCACCGTCGGCGCGGGTGGCGACCATGCGGCCATCGACGAAGAGCGACAGGCGCTTGTTATCGGCCGACCAGGTGCTCGCGACGTGGTGCCATCCGTCGCCATGAAGCTCGACGGGCCAAGACACATCGGAGTACGCGCCGGCGGCGAAATTGGACGCGATGAGCCGCGGCGTGGGGTTGTCCTTTTGGTAGACGATCATCGCGGCGCCGGCTGCCTTTTCGTAGTTGCCGATGAGCTCCATGGACGAGGTCGGGGCCGATTGAACCTTGACCCACAGCGCCATCGTGTAGTCCCGCGGGACGCCGACGTTGGGCACATCGACGCGCTGGGTCTTGCCGTCGAGGGCGATCGCGCCGCCGACGTCGCCGAACGCCCCGGTCGCGGACTTGGGGCTGCCGACGAGGCTGCCTTTTCGCGCAAACAGGCTCTGGTCCTTGGCGTCACCATCGAGGCCGAGGTGCACGCGCAGCTCGTCGTTGCGCACGCCGTTGACCAGCGGTGCCTCGACAGGTTCGTTGGTCCGCCGCGAAGTGGACCAGGGCACCACGATCCCGGGCTGCTCGACACCGAGCACGACGGTCTTGGAAAGTTTGGCTGGGATGGCGGCGCAGGCGGACGCTTTACCGTCGGGGCTCCACGCGGTGGGGCACGGATCTTTCGCTCCGACGAGGCCGTCGTGATCGAGGTCGGCGTCGACGGAGCAGCCGGTGATGGCGGTGTGCTGACAGCCCTTCTTCGCGCCGCTGGGGGTGCAGAAATCGGTCGTGCACGGGTTGCCGTCGTCACAGCCGAGCGGGGTGATCGTCGAGCAAACACCCGCCGCCTTGCAGTCGTGGTTGCCGAACGCGTCGATGCGCCGCACCCAACCTTCCGATGCGTTGTTCTTGGTCTCGAGGCCGCCGATCACGAAGGCGCCGAGGCCGTCGGCGGGCAGGATCGCCTCGACCAGGTCAAAGCCGCCATCACCATGGACCGAATACGAAGCGAGCGCACCGTCGGGTGCGATCCGGGCGACAAAGCCGCGGTAGACGATGCCGCCTTCGGTCGTGTTGCCCGCGACGAGCAGCCCGCCGTCAGCTGTGGCGGCCGCGGCGAAAGGTTCCTGGTCTCCGTCTCGCACATAGGTCCGCGTCTTGATGATCTCGCCGGCATCGTCGACGCGAAGCACATGGAAATCCTTGGCGCTATGCAACATCACGGAGGCCCCGCCCTGGGGCATCGCCACAACCTGCCGCGCCAGGTCATGTCCCTGGGCGGCGACGGTTCGGACCCACAAGCGACGTCCGTTTGGGTCTAGCGCCATCACCTGGCCGTCGAATTTGGCGGTCTTGTGGGGCTGCGTATCTCCGACCGCAAAGAAGCCCCCAGCCGGACGCGTCGCGAGGTCGTAGATGTGGTCGGACGCCTTTGCGCCGTACGTGCGCGACCAGAGCAGCTTGTTGCTGTTGTCGACGCCGATAAACCACTGGTCACGGTGGCCGTCAGGGTCGTTGGTAGACCCGCCCGCGACGATTGTCCCGTCCGATCCGAGCGCGGCGGCAAAAAGCGTGTCGTGCGCCTTGGCCCCGTGGAAATACGACCGATACGTCTCGACCGTGCCGTTGGCCTTGAAGCGCGCGAGGTAGCCATTTTGCGTGCCGCCGAACGGCTTGGTCGTGCCGACCGCAGCCACGCGTCCCTTGCCATCGATGAGCGCGTCAGCGAGCCCGTCAAAGCCCTTCGGATCGCCCCAGCGGTGATGCCATTGCCGTTTGCCGGCCGCGTCGAAGCGCGCGATGTAGAAGTCGGCGGCTTCGGTGACGTTGGCGCCAGTGAGCCCGACAGCGACCAGGGCATCACCGACGACGACACCGCCCTGCAAGACCGTGTGCTTGCCGTCGATGCTCAGGCTCTCGTAGAGCGGACAGGTCTTGGTGATTCCGCCGTCCACGCTGGCCGCATCCGCGCTCACACTGCCCGCGTCGTTGCTGGCGATGTCGTTGCCGGCCATGTCGTTGCTGGCGATGTCGTTGCTGGCGATGTCGTTGGTCCCCGAAGCGTCCGCAATGGAGGCATCGGCTGTGGGCGCGTCCGAGGTGGAAGCGTCTGGACCGGCGCCATCGACCACCCCCGCGGCGTCCGTCATGGAGACAGCGTCGGCGGTCGCTACGTCTTGCGCGGCGTCTTCGGCGGCACCGTCGGACGGCGTAGCGTCTGGAACAACCGCATCTGGGACATGCGCATCGGCGACATGCGCATCCGAGACATGCGCATCGGGGTCGAGCGCGTCGAGTTGGGACGTGTCGGCGGGTGCAACGTCGGCTTCGAGCGCGTCGGTCACGATATCGACCGTGCCGGACGAATCGACGGCTGCGTCGCCTGTCGTGGTCGAATCAACGCTGAGCTTGGTGTCGGTCGAGCTGTCGACGGCCGGGTCGAAAAACACAGCGTCGTCGGCTTCATTGCGCAGGCAGCCCGAGACGGCGACGGCGATGACGAGGCCCAGCGCGAGCGGATGGACAGCGCGGATCAAAACGACACCGCCAGCTGCAGACCGCGGCCCGCTGGACGGATCGCCACGCGTTCGGAGCCCGCCAGCAAAAGCTTGGCGCCAAGACCGATCGCGGCGACACCCACGATGCCAAGCCCGTACGCACCGATGACCTTGAGGTTGTGCGACGTCTCCTCGGTGCGGAGCTCTTCGCGGCCGATCTTGCTGCTGTCGTATTTGCCCGTGTCCGGATCCTTGTAGCCATCGAGCCGTTCAGCCTGGTTGACGGCCCCCATCGCCAGGAGCAAGGCCCCACCGGCTGCGACAAAGCCCACGCCAACCGCGGCGAACCCGGCGGTCCCGTGCCATGAGGGCGGCGCAGGGGTCACGGGGGAAGGCTTGGCGACGACAGCCCCGTCGGGACCCTTGTTCTCCGGCTTTTTCACGACGACAGGACCAGCAGGAGGCTCGTTTTCGGGCTTCTTGACAGGGACTGCTGCTGACGGCGCCGCCGGATCGGGTTTGCTTGCGGTGTCGCCCGCTTTTTTATCGCCGGGTGCGTCGGCGGGCTTGGTGGCCTCGGGCTTTTTCGTCTTTGCGGCCGCGGCGCGGGCCTTGATCACCTCGTCGAGCCGCTGCTTGGCCTTGGCATAAAACGGTGACTTCTGGTCGACGAGCGCGAGGACGGCGGTGTAGTCGCGGTGGGCCTCGTCGAGCAATCCGGCCTTGTGTGCCGCGCGGGCCGCCGAATAGAGGTAACCCGGCTGCGGGTCCAGCTTGTACGCCTGTTTGTAGAGCGCGATCGCGAGCGCGGGTTTGCCGCCGAAGTGAAACTTCATCGCCTGTTCGGCGAGCACGGTGGCTTTGGCGGCGTTGCTGTCGGCTGCGGCCGCCGGCGGCGTGCACAAGAGTGTCGAAACGGCGAACAGGACCGCTGCGATGCCCGCAACAACGCCACGTCCACGAGCGGCGCGGGGCGAAAAGGCAGGGACGGGTCGCGGTGACATCGGGCGCATGCTGGCAGCATCCCCGGGCCCGCATCAAGCGACGGCGCGTCTGTTACCGTCGCGGCATGTCAGTACAACGGCTACAGCCGCGGGGCGATGGCGACGCGAAGGTCCTGATCGTCGGCGGCGGCGCGCGCAGCCACGCGTTGAGCCACGCTTTGCTCGGATCGCCGAGCGTCGGTCGTGTTGTCTTTGCGCCGGGAACGAGCGGGCTCGAAAGGCGCGGCTTCGCGACGGCGCCGGTGTCCAGCCAGGATTTCGCCGGGCTCGCCGAGTACGCGTTGATGGAGGAGTTCGACCTGACCGTAGTCGGCCCCAACACCCCGCTGGTCGATGGCATCGCCGACGTATTCGCCGAACAGGGGCTGCCGATCTTCGGCCCCGACCGCGCCGCCGCCCGCCTCGAGGGCAGCAAGGTCTTCGCCCGCGAGTTGATGAACACACTCGCCATCGACACGCCGAGGTTCGCGATCTGTGACGGCGGCCGACGCGCTTACGACATGGCCAGGTCCTACCGGTGGGCCCGCGTCTTCAAGGCCGATGGCATCGCGTACGGCAAGGGCGTGCGGGTCACCCACAGCTTCGACGAGGTCGAGCACGCCATCCACGACGTCTTGCACGACAACATCTACGGCCTCGAGAGCGACCGAATCGTCGTCGAAGAGCGGCTTGAAGGCACGGAGATCTCGGTCTTTTCACTCACCGACGGCGAGCACGTGGCGCTGCTTGGCGATGTGCACAACTACCCGCGCTTGCTCGACGGCGAAAACGGACCACCCACCCGCGGTATGGGCCAGGTCGCGCCATCGCCGATCGTCACCGACGCGATGCGGGCGACGATCCATCGCGATGTCCTGCAGCTCACTGTCGACGCGATGCGCGAGCGCGGGACCCCGATTCACGGCGCGCTCTTTGTCGACCTGATGATCGTGCGCGGCGGCCTGCCGATCGTGATCGACTACAACGTGCGCTTTGGCGACCCCGCGACGCAGATCCTCCTCACCCGCATCAAGGGCGATTTCTACGGCTGCCTGCAAGCCTGTCGCGGCGTGGGATCGCTGCCCGAAGCGGTCGCCAACCTCACGATCGACCCACGCCCACGGGTCTCCGTCGTGCTCGCCGCCGCTGGCTATCCCGACAAGCGCACGCGCGGAGCCGCCATCGCCATCGAGGAGGCGCCGTTTCAAGCCGATTCCGACCTCTGGCTCTTCGAAGACGGCGTGCGCTGGGTCGCCGCGACCGATGACGAGAAGGAGACTCTCGAAACCACCGGCGGCCGCACCTACACGATCGTCGCTGCGGCAGATTCGATCGAAGAAGCCCGAGCGAAGGCCTACACCGCGACCGAACACGTGCAATTCGAGGGGCGTCATTTCCGGCGCGACATCGGCGCAGGTATGTAGGTTTTCGCACACGCCGCTCGCGGTGAATCCCCCCACGTGACCACGCCGGCTGCGATCGGTTATCCTGCCGCGCCAGTCACGTCAGCCGACGCCGCCCCGACGCTTTCCTCCCCGCGAATCCCCGACATGCGCATCCCGCTTTCCATTGTTGCCGCGACGCTTTTTTCGCTCATGGCCATCGGGTGTAGCGATGACCCCGAGCCGTCCAAGGCCACCGACGATACGGTCGTTGACGGATCGACGGCCGACGGCGGGCTCGATGATGACGGCTCAGCCAACACGTTCGATGCGGGCAACACGGCCCACGGCGATGGCGGGGTGCAAGACACAGCGCACCTCGACGACATCAACGAGGACACCGGCGAAGAAGACGAAGGTCTCGTTGGTTCGTGCCCCGGCGGCCCGGACTGCCCGTGCACGAAGGCCGACGAGTGCGACAATGCGGTGTGTATCGACACCCACGAGGGCAAGCGCTGCGCGGCCGTCTGCGTCGACGCGTGCAAGCCCGGGTACGCCTGCCAGAAGATCGGCACGACCGATTCGACGTTTTACTGCGTGAGTCAATCCGTGGCCCTGTGTGCGCCTTGTGAGCAGGACACGGACTGCCAGCCCAACGGCGCCAAGGCGCTGTGCTTGGATTACGGCAAGGAAGGTCGCTTCTGCGGCGCGGCGTGCAAGACCGACAACGACTGCCTCGATGGCTACTCGTGCGTGGACGGGGTCGGTTCGGGCGGCGCAAAAGCCAAACAATGCCGGCTGAAGAAAGGCGTCTGCGAATGCTCGGCCTGGGCCAAGAAGAACGCGGCAAAGACGACCTGCTCGGCGTCGACGGACAAAGGCTCATGCAAGGCGGCGCGCGCATGCTCGGATAGCGGATTGCAGGCATGTCAGCCCAAGGCCGCCGCCGTCGAGCTCTGCAACACCATCGACGACGACTGCAACGGCGTCATCGACGACCTGCCCAAGACCGCGACCTGCAGCGTCGACGCGTTTGCGGGGACCGGCAGCTTGAAGCCGTGCAAGAAAGACAGCGAGTGCACCGTCGCGGGCGAGCAATGCGACGAAACCGCCGGAGCCTGCCGCACCTTCATCGGATCCTGCCCCGGCACGCCGATCTGCCTGTCGGGCGGCAAAGAGCTCTGCCAGCAAAACAAAGTCGCGTCGGCCGAAAAGTGCGATCTCGAGGACAACGACTGCGACGGCGTCACCGATGAAGGGTTCGTCGCGACACTCCCCGACGGAGCGACCGGCGTGCTCGGCCAACCGTGCGGCAAGGGCCCGTGTGCCGGCGGCAAGGTCACGTGCCTGAACGTTCAGACCGCTGGCTGCTCAACCGCGTTCAAGGCCAGCAAGTCCGACATCTGCAACGGCCTGGACGACGACTGCGACGGCGTGATCGACGACGGGGCGTGCGATGACGGCGACGCGTGCACCAAGGACAGCTGCGACGCAAAAGCCAAACAATGCGGCCACAGCAAGCCGCCCGACTGCAACGACGGCAACGTCTGCACATCCGACGCGTGCGAGAAATCGACCGGTTTGTGCTCCCACGTGCCCAACAACGCGCCGTGTGGCGACGGCGATGCCTGCACGGTCGGCGACGCCTGCAAGGGCCCGGTTTGCACCGCTGGGGGCGCCAAGGACTGCACCGACAGCGAGGTCTGCACAGCCGATAGCTGTCACAAGATCAAGGGCTGCGTGAACCTGCCGACCCAGGCCAGCTGCACCGATGGCGACGCCTGCACGAACAATGACGCGTGCGACGGCGGCAAGTGCAAAGGCACACCGATTTCAGGGTGCAAATAGGCTGAGAGTCTGACGCTACTGCACGGCCAAGTGCAGCGATTCCACCTTGTCCACTTCGAGCAGATCCACCAGGTAGAACTGCGGAGCGTCCGCCTCACCGAGCACCAGGATGTCTTGCTGGGCGCGCAGGTGGAGCAGTTCGGGTGAGCCGGGCACATCGACGTGCGAGCTCACCGCGATGCCGGTCGAGATGCGGTAGACGGCGCTGTTGCTGAGCAGGTAGAGCAGCTTGCCGTCCTTGGTCCAGGTCGCGTGCGAAAGGCGCGTGGCGCCGCCGACGACGGTGGTCTGCTTGAGGTCGTTGAGGCGTACCTGCACGAGCTTGTCGGCGCCGGTCGCCTTGTCGGTGCCGTGGACGTACGCGAACTTGCCGTCGGGGGCGATGGTGACGGTCGTGATGGCCACCGAAACGGCGTGTTGTTTGGAGCTCAGGTTGATCGGGTCGATAACGACGAGCGCGTCCGCCGGGTTGAGGCCACCGGTCGGCTGGTAGGTCTTGCCACCGGGGACGATCGCGACGACCTGGCTGCCGTCGGCGCTCACCGAAACGGGGCCATGGCCGGGCAGCTTCGCGAGCAGTTTGCCGACCGCGACGTCGACGACCTCGATACCGCCCGCCGCGCAGACTGTGGGCACGAGCAGCGCGCGGTTGCCGTTGGGGAGCTTTTCGAGACGATCGACGCAGCCGCCGACCGCGATGGTCCTTGCCGGCTTGAGCGACGTCTGGTCGGCCGCGATGGGCGCGAGGTTGACGATCGAAACGCGCCCTTCGGCGTGTTGACCCAGAGGCGACGGCTTGGAGAGGCGCTTGTTGTCGCGCGCCCAGGTCAGCGCGATTTGTTTACCGCCGGCCAGGAAGTCCGCGTCGCGCAGCGCGCCTTCGAGCTCGATCGTGGCCGCGTTGCCGGTCGCGATCTCGATCACGCCGATGGCGCAGCGGTTCGCGGCGAGGTTTGTGCCTTCGAGGGTGGTCGTGCACGCGCTCGGCTCGGTGAAAATGGTCTCGCGGTCGATCGGCTTGAGCGCCGGGTTGCTCGCGACGAGGAATTTGCCGTCCGGCGTCGCCTCGAGCGCGCCGTATGCGCCGTTGAGCGGCAGCTTGGCGAGGGTCTTTCGCTCCTGCAGGGCGAGCACGGAGACGTGGCGACCGTCGGCATCGAGCAGGAACGCGCGGCTGCCATCGCCCGAGAACGTGATGCGGCGGACGTCGCGATGTTCGGCCAGCGCGTGGGTCTTGTGGGTCGCGAGGTCGTGAATCACGAGCACCATGCCGGGCTTGTCGAAGCCGGCGTCAGGGCCGGGAACCGGGACCATGGCGAGCAGACGAGCGCCGTCGGGCGACACCATCACGTCGGCGTACGACAGCTTGTAAAACCAGTGGTTGGTCTTGCCGTCGGCCTTGGTGCCGGGCGGCGCGTACGCGTCGGGGTCGGCCGCAGTGACCGTTTCAGCGGCGCCGGGGTCGATCCCAGCTGCGGACGGTTTGGACTGGGCGGCGACCGCCAAATCATCGCCGGCTGCACAGCCCGTAGCCGAAGCCAGGGCAGCGACAACCAGGATCGGTGCGAGCCCGACCAGCGATGTTGTGTATGACCCGGCGTGCGGGTGCTTTTTGCGCATCATGTGGCGTCCCTCTCCCGCTTCGCCTGCGCTTGGAGTGCGCTTGGGGCGGCGAAGCGACCGTCTGCAGGCGGCGGGTGCCTTCGACGGTTGGCGCATGCCCTGTAGCCGGAGCCACGAAGCAGCGCGCTTCGAAGGGCACGTTATGAACGTCGCAAACCTGCGCAAGATGGCAAAAATGTCATGAACCCCCCGAATAACGGTGGGTTATCGGTCTACTGCGGCCCGATCGAGCAATTGTTCATACCGTGATTTCAATGGGTTACGAACAGCCTGACAGCGGGATCATGGTGGTTTTTTGAAGCGGTCGACGCGTTCGCCCGGAGCTCGAAAATCATCGCGAAAACAGCGCAACAACACCGCGCAGTGTCGCGTTTGTCGGATTCAGCGGGCGATCGACCACCACGGCTGCCCATCGGCCGCGTTTTTTTCGAGCGCGGCGATAACTTGCGCACCAAGCAGCACAATTATCGCGGCAACTTCCATGGTCAGCAGCACGACAATGACGGTCGCGAGCGAGCCGTAGACGACGTTGACCAGCGAGATCTTCGCGAAATACCAGACCAACAAGTGACGCGCGGACTCCCACAACAACGTCACCACGAGGCCGCCGATAAACGCGCGGCGGGGCGCGATGTCCTGCACCGGCAACACCAGGTACATCGACGTGAACGTCAGCGCGAGGATGACCGTGCCCGCCGACTGCAGGAGCACCGCGGCGACCGACGACAGCTCCAGGACGTAGGAGCCGAGGACGATGGGCTGCAGGGCGAGCGCGGAGATCGTGGATGTCGCCACCACCAGCGCCAGCAGCACCGCGCCGAGGCCGATGATGTACGAATAGGGCAGCAGCGCCGACACCCACCGCTTGCGGGGGCTCGTGGTCGGCACCTCCCGAAAGATGATGGCGAAAGCGCCCTCGATCATCCGAAACGCCAGCGACGCGAAGAACAGGAGCACACCGACGAGCACGATTCCGATGACGTCGCTGTTGTCGATAAAGGCGGTGACCGCCGTCGTGATGGTGGTCGAGTGACCGGGAACGACGCGCTGCAGCTCGAGGTCGAGGATCGCGACGATTTGTTCGCGCGGCCACACCTGCGAGAGCCCCAGGAGCAACACCACCAGCATCGGGATGAGCGACAGCAGCATGTTGTAGGCGACGCCCCCGGCAAGGAGCAGTCCCTTGTTGGCGCCGAACATGCCGAGCACGCTCCACGCGAACTGCACGGTGCGGAGCAACTTGTCGGCGATCGAGACCGACGTGGCGGGGGGTGGACTCAGCGGTGGTCTCCGATCGTCAGGCACGCGGGGATGCTAGCCCGTCTCGATCATCATTGCGTCCATTCGGACTCCACGATGTTGTCGGTTTTTGTTTCGTTGAGGGGCCGGCGCCCGGCCCCTGGTGGCGAAAAAGTGTCATTTTTCGCCACCTTCCCACAGCGTGCGGCGCAGCTGCGCCTTGCGTCCCTCGCGGCTTCGCCTCGGTCCGTGGACCAAACGATGATCGCAGCCATGCTAGCCCGTCTGCGGCAACAAGCCACTCGAACTACTTTCGGCGGATCCAGACCGGATTTGTGATGGCCCATGGCGGGACACGGATTCCCGGGCTGGTCGTCGGTTTCTTGCCGGGTCGATGGACGACCACGACGAACTGTTCCTCGCCGGTCGGGTTCTTCGGCGCCGGGACATTCACGGCGATGACGAGCGTGCGCTTGCCGTCTTCGACCGGGGTCTTGGCGAGATCGGAGGTCTGGGTCAGCTTGCCGTCGACGTAGACCTCGACCGTTCCGGGTTGTATCCAGTCGACGAGCTGGACGGTGGCCGTGACCGAAACCGGGAGGTTCTTGGCATCGAGCGTGTCGCCGATCTGCGCGGTCTTGGTGCCAGCGGTCGCGGTGACGGTCACGAATGGCCCGGAGGTGGCGAGCGCGCGTCCGGCCAACATGTGCTCGTCGAAATGCTTCGCGGTGCGCTTACATGCGTCGCCGCCGGGATCCTGTTCGAAACGAACGAGCGTGCGCGGGTTGCCGATGAAGTCGCGCGTCTTGTGGCAGTCGCTCGCGCCGGTCGCGGTCCATTTCACGCCGCGCCGCAGCAGCTCGAGCCACTCGGTGAGCACTTCGGCGGTCTTTTCGGGCTCAAAACCGTTGATGACCTCGACGAGATCGCAGCGCAACAGGTCCTTGGGGGTGGTCTTGGCGTCGAAATCGATGGCCGTGAAATAGGAGAAGCTGTCCGACGCCGGGTGATTGCATTGCACGACCCGGACCTGCTTGTCGGAAGCGAAGAGGTCGAAGAGCTCGCTGTGTTTCTTGCCGTGCCACGCGAACGGTTTGGCCGCCGGCCAGACGTTCCAGTGGCCGTCTTGCATCGTCGTGACCTCAACGCCCGGCGCGGTCGCGAGCTCCCACGAAGCGGTGCCGTACTGGTAGCGGGTCGTGCCGCAGGTGCCCTTCTTGGGCCCGCTGGTGCCGATGCCGTTTTGCACATACCAGGGCGCCGTTGCGGTGACATGGTCATGGTCGGTGTGGACGAAATACGACAGGCCGTCGGCGAGGGCGCCTTCGATGCGCCGCGCGATCGCGACTTCGCTGTCGGGTGAGGGCTCGGCATGGACGTGAAGGTCGGCGGCGAGCCACGTCCCGGTATCGATGCGGGGCACGAGCTTGGCCGTGACGGTCGTCTGCGCGCCGGCCTTGGCGCTGATGACCTCGTGGTGCTGTGAATAGAAGGGTCCGTGGTGGACAAACACGTCGTAGTCGCCCGGCCCGACATCCACCGCAAAAGGCCCGGGAAACGCGGCGATTGTGCGACGCAGGTGCTTGGGGCCCGGTTTTCCGGTCTTTGTGCGAGGTCGCAGCGTGATTCGCACGGGGATCTCGGCCTTGACTAAGAGGCGCGCAGCTTTGGGGCCGGGGAGATCGAGGTGGGTCGGCGTCTTGTCGGCTGTGTCCTTGCCGCTCTTGGGCAGCGCGACGGCATTGGCGACCTCGGGTGTGCCAGCGCGCATGTGAGTGGCGGCGAGGGGAACGGGACAGTCGAACTGGTTTCCGCCGACCGCGGCGCATCGCACCAACGGCTTGCCTTTGGCATCGACGGCGTCCACGAAATCGGCGCTCGACCCGACGATCTTGCCGGCGATCCGGCGCGACTTGGACCCGACACCCGCGGCCTTGCGAACAACATCCATCGCGGCGGCCGCGTCTGCGAATCCGGGGCCTCCGATCGCGAAATAGCGAACCAACTCGACGCCCTCTTTGGTCGCCTCGACGTTGGGATGCAAGAACGCCCGAAAGGCTCCTGCGTCGATCATGAGCAGCTTCTTGGTGCTGGCCAACGCGGCGCCCGTCGCACTGTCGGATGCGGAGGTGGAGCGCGCGGAGAACCCGATGGTGTCGAGGTTGGCGGCGGTCGGCGTCTCATGGTCGTGAAAACCGGGCAGAAAGAGGCGGCGTTGAGCTCCCCACAAGGCGATCTCGGCGACCATCAATGGGACCTTCTTGCCGGCTTTGATGGTGGTGTCGGTGCGGATCTTCGTGCGCATCTCCAACGCTGCGGAGTCGGGGCGCAATCGATAGGTGTGCGACGCGATGACAGGCGGTTTGTCGTGCCCGAGGGTGTCGGCCAGCTGCGGCATGGGCAGCAGCGCGCCGGTGACGGTGACCTCGGCGATACCGTCCTTGCCGTCTTTGGTGATCGTGACGTTGTCGGCGCGGACCTGGTGGCTGTCGAACGCCAAGACGAGCTCGCGCAAGTGGTCGAACGTGCCGCGCCAGGGCTTGCCATCCTTGAGGGCGATGGCGTCGACCAACATCCCGCCGGCTGTGCCATACATCGCGATGCCCGTGGGCGCCCCGCGGATCACGTAGCGCGCGTGCTTGTTTTCGAGGATCACGTCGCCCGAATGCTTGCCCAGCGCGGCGTACGGACCGGTGACGAGGCCCGTGTTCTTGCCGGGGATCCACGCCTTGACGAAGGCGGCGACGGCAGCGGTGTCGGCAACATCGTTGGCAACGGCATCAGCGCCGGCCTCGGTATTGGATTCGGCATCGGACTCGGCAGTGGATTCGGCCCCGGGGTCAGAGCACGAGACACCGGCCAGCAAAGCCAGGGCAACGACAACATGTGCGGCGGCGAAGTTTTTCACGTCGCTCGCAGTCTCCTACGGCGACCAGGAGGTGACCAGCCGCTTTTCCTTGAAGCCCATCGACGCCGGGTCATCGGCAAAGCGCGAGCCGCTGATGAGGTCGAACGTGCCGGGGTTGGTGGCCGGAAAGCGGGTCTGCCAGAAGTTGGTGCCGCGAAGACGGTCGCGGACGTAGGTGTGTTTGTTCAAGCGCACGAGGCGCGAGGCCAGCCACGTCAACGACGGCGTCATGCGGCGTTTCCAAAGCCACACCTGGTAGGCGTTGAGGGCCGTTACCGCGACGGGACGCTGCAGCCCCGCGTACTCCGCAAACAGGTTCTTGTTGGCCAGGCTGTCCTTCCAGATGCGCGACCGGTGACGCACCGAATAGTACTTGCGGGCCAGCCAGCGGATGCCGTCGCGGAGCTCTTGCGGCGACATCTGCTTGGGGCGATGCACGACGCTGTCTTTGCCCGAATACGCGTCGTAGTTCGTCGTCAGGATGCGGCCCTCGCGCTGGTAGCGTTTGAAGCCCGCGGTACCCGGAAAGGGGATCTCGACGGTGAAGCTGCTGTGGGTGATGCCGCTTTCGCGCAGGAACGCCCAGGTTTGCTCGAAGATGTCGGGCGTGTCCCAGTCAAAACCGAACATCCAGTTGCCCGACGCGATCATGCCGTGGCCCTGGATCGCGTTGATGATCTCCTTGTACATCGTGGCGGTAGCGCTCTTGCCCACGCGATCGAGCGACGTCTGGTTGACCGATTCGTAGCCCGACGAGATGAGGCAGCAGCCCGCCTCCCGCGCCAATCGGAGGTTTTCGGGGTCGTGGCTGAATTCGTGGCGCACCTGCATCCCGAACGGGACCTTGTAGCGCTTGAGCTCGCGAAAGAGGTCGCGTGCGTAGTCGATGTCGCCGGCGAGGTTGTCATCGACGAAGTACATCGCCTTGACCCACTTGGGCCGGTTGCGGACCTGTTCGATGACGTAGCGCAGCGGGTGGGTTCGGTAGCCGAAGGTCATCTTCTTGGCGAAACAGAAGCCGCATGTCTGGGGGCAGCCGCGGGTCGCGAGGACCGGGTAGTAGTAGCGCTGGTAGCGGTGCAGCTTCATCAGCTCGGTGCGCGGCTGGGGCAGCGTGGCCAGATCCGGTGCAGGGACGTCGTAGATGCCGCCGATCGACCCGGGGTCTTCGAGCATCTGCCGACAGATCTGCAGCCAGGCGCCCTCGCCTTCACCGCGCACGATGGCGTCGGCGTGGAGCAGGCCTTCATCGGGTAGCGCCGTGACGTGATGGCCGCCGAGCACGACCTTGACGCCGCGTTCCCGGTAGATATCGGCGAGGGCGTAGGCGGCGTTGATGCGCGGGGTCGAGGCCGAGATGCCCACGAGATCCACGGGTTCGTCGAGCACCAGCCGTTCGCGGAGCAAGTCGACGATGCACACGTCGAAATGTTTGCGCGGCGTGACCGCGGCGAGGCAGGCAAGGGAGAGGGTGGGGACTTCGAGCTCCCACGGCAGTGTGATCAGTTTGACTCGCAGCTTTTTCGACATGCACAGCTCGGTCCGAGGCCGGTGGGTTTGGCGATGAGAGTTGGATCGATACGCGGTGACCCAACATGCAAGGCCTGCGGTCCGCTATTTCAGTGCGTGGTTTGCCCCACCTCGGCGCCGCGCTCGGCAAACGCCGTCTTTTCACGCTGTGGTCGGTCGTGTCGTTGCCGCCGGTGGATCGGACCGGCATGCTCGCCGCCCCTCGCTTCCGGGCATCGATGAACGTGCCGTCCAAAAGTCCTGCCAACAAGCCGCAGAAAAGGCCCCAGAGGAAGTCGCTGGCCGCCGGCGTGGTGGCGCTGCGTGGGGTCCGCCAAAACAACCTGCAGGGCATCGATCTCGACCTGCCGCTGGGCAAGCTTGTCGCGATCACCGGGGTGAGCGGCTCGGGCAAGAGCTCCCTGGCGTTCGACACGCTCTATGCCGAGGGTCAGCGTCGCTACGTCGAGTGCCTGAGCAGCTACGCGCGCCAGTTCATGCAGCGGATGCCGCGCCCCGAGGCGGACTCGATTCAAGGCATTGTGCCGACCGTCGCGCTGCAACAGGGCAAACGGATGCGGGCGTCGCGGGCGACCGTGGCGACGCTGACGGACGTGCTGGACTATCTAAAGATCGTGTTCGCGGCGCAGGCGCTGCCGACCTGTCCGAGCTGTGGCCGGGAAATGGCGCGGTTGCATCCCGCTCAAGTGGCCGATGAGGTCGCGGTGGCGGGCGATGGTCGCAAAGCGCTGGTGACCTTCCCGCTGCGGGTGCCGGGGCTGTCGGCCGTCAATGCGGTGCGCAACGGGCTGCTCGTCGCCGGGTACAGCCGACTCTGGCGCGATGGCCGTGTGGTTCAAGTCGCCGACCTGCCGGACGCGGAGTGGCTCGATGGCGAGCTGGCGGTGCTGCAAGACCGGCTCAAGCTGGCGGCGACAGATACCGCCCGGCTGCACGACTCGGTCGACCAGGCGATGCGGCGCGGCGACGGCATCGCGGACCTGTGGGTGGACGGCGCGACCCTCGAAGGCATCAAGCTGCTGGATGTGCAGCGCGAAGAAGGCGGCTTGAGACGCTATCGCGCGACCGCGTCACTCCGTTGTTTGAGCTGCGACAGCGAGCTGCCCGACCCGTCTCCGAGCCTGTTTTCGTACAACTCCCCGCTCGGCGCCTGCGAACACTGCAACGGTTTCGGGCGAATCATGAAGATCGACTGGGACCGCTGCATCCCCGATCCCAACCTCACCCTGCGCGGCAGCAAGAACAGCCTGAAGAACAAGGCGATCCGGCCGTGGGCGACCAAGAAGACAGGCTGGGAACGCAAGCAGCTGTACACGTTTTGCGAGGCCGTCGGCATTCCCGACGATGTGCCCTGGCGCAAGCTCTCCGACGAACACAAGCGCTGGATCATCGACGGCTACCCGGACGACGACGCACCCGCCTTCTACTCGCTCCGCGCGTGGTTCGACTGGCTGCAAGCGCGCAGCTATCGGATGCATGTCCGCGTGCAGCTCGCGCGGTACCGGACCTACAAGCCGTGTCCGCAGTGCAAGGGAGCCCGGCTCAAACCCGAATCGCTCGCCTGGAAGCTCGATGGCTGGGCGCTGCCGCAGTGGTTGGCCGCGCCGATCGAAGACGTGGTCGAAAAGCTCGGGCGGCTCGCGGTGATGCCGGCCACCGGAAAAGCGCTGGATCAACCGCTCGAGGAGCTGCGCCGACGGGTCGGACTGCTGCACGAGTTGGGCTTGTCGTACCTCGCGCTCGATCGGGCCGGACGGACGCTGTCAGGTGGCGAGCTTCAGCGCGTTCAGCTCGTTACCGCGCTCGCCAGCGGGCTGAGCCAGGTGCTCTACGTGCTCGACGAACCCAGCGTCGGCCTGCATCCGCGCGACACTGAACGCCTGCTCGGCATCCTTCGACGGCTGGTCACGGCCGGCAACTCGGTGGTCGTCGTCGAACATGACCCGGCGCTCATTCTCGCCGCGGATTACCTCGTGGATCTGGGGCCCGGCGCCGGCGAACACGGCGGACAAATCGTCTATGCGGGGCCGCCAGACGCGATCGGCGAAGACGTCGCGGGACCGACCGCCGACTACCTGCTTGGCCGCACCACGCCGCCCGCCAGCCCCCTACCAACCGAAGAGTCACCTGCCGACACGCGCGCTGTTGCGATCGCCCAGCGGGCCCGAACCATCGCCCGCAAACGGGGATTCGCGGGCGTGAGCAGCAACCCCTGGCTCGTGCTGCGCGGGGTCTCGGCGCGCAACCTGGACATCCGCAGCGTGCGCTTCAAGCGGGGCGCCCTCAACGCGGTTTGTGGCGTGTCGGGATCGGGCAAATCCACGCTCATCGACGAGGTGCTGTATCGGCACATGCTCCGCCGGCTCGGCCGCGCGACCGAACCTCCCGGCGCTTGCCGTGAGCTGATCGGGCTGGACGGCGTCCAGGATGTCGTGCTGGTGCAACAGGCGCCCATCGCCGGCAGCACGCGGGCCAATTGCGCAACCTACCTCAAGGCGTGGGACGCGATTCGACGCCGACTCGCCGCCGAAGACCTGGCCAAAGACCGCGGCTACACGGCCTCGACCTTCAGCTTCAACACCAAGGGCGGGCGCTGCGACGTGTGCGAAGGGGCCGGCGTCGAGATCGTCGACATGCAGTTCCTCTCCGACGTGCGCATCGCGTGTGAGGCCTGTGGCGGTCAGCGCTTTTCACGCGAGGTGTTGCAGGTCAAACATCGCGGCCGCACCGTCGCCGATTTCCTGGCGATGACAGCCAGCGAGGTGGTCGCCAACTTCACCGATGATCGCCGCCTCTGTCGGCCGTTCGCCGCGATGGTCGAGCTCGGACTTGGCTACCTGCGACTGGGTCAAAGCCTCGCCACACTCTCAGGCGGGGAGAGCCAGCGGCTCAAGATCGCCCACCACCTGCTGTGCGCGCGAACCCGCGGGGCCCTGATGCTCCTCGACGAGCCATCCACCGGTCTGCATGTGGCCGATGTCCGCGTGCTGATCGAATGCATGCGTCGCCTCGTGGACGCCGGCAACACGGTGATCGTCATCGAGCACAACCTCGACGTCATCGCTGCGGCCGAGCATGTGATCGAGCTCGGGCCCGAGGGTGGACCTGGCGGGGGCAAGATCGTGTTCACCGGCACCGCGGATCGGCTCGTCAAGCGCGGCGACACGATCACCGCCGACTACATGCGCAAACATCGCGACGAACCGACCAAGGCCGCGCAACCGCGCGACGGCGATGGCGGGGAGCACGCAACAACCGCCGCGCAACGTGTGATCGGCGACTCCGGTCAAATCCAGGTGCGCGGGGCCCGGGTCCACAACCTGCGTAACCTCGACATCGACGTCCCGCGGGACCGACTGACCGTGGTGACAGGCTTGAGCGGTTCGGGCAAGAGCTCGCTGGCGTTCGACGTGTTGTTCGCGGAAGGCCAGCGCCGGTTCCTCGACTGTCTATCCCCCTACGCACGCCAATACCTACCTCCGATCGCGCGGCCCGACGTCGACAGCCTCCGCGGGCTACCCCCGACCGTGGCCATCGCCCAGCGCACGACGCGCGGCGGAATGCGGTCGACCGTCGCGACGCTCACCGACATCTATCCCTACCTGCGCCTGTTGTTCGCGCGCTGCGGAACGCAACGCTGCCCGACCTGTGGCGAGCCCGTTTCCGCCCAGAAGACGTCCGATATCGCCGCGTCGATTCGCAGACGTTTTCGCGGGGCGCCGCTGTACGTGATGACGCCGCTCATCCGCGGGCGCAAAGGCCACCATCGCGACGTCATCGAGAAATGCCGGGACGCCGGTCGCCGGTTTGTCCACATCGATGGGCGTTTGCTGCCGACCCGCGCCGTCCCGCAGCTGCGTCGCTACGTCGCGCACGACATCGACGAGGTGATCGCGCGCTTGCCGTGGACGGCCGAGAGCACGACCCGAAACCAGTGGAAGGTGCGGCCGTTGATCAACGCGGTCGAAGCCGCGATCGCCGCCGGTGACGGAACCGTCGTGTGCCGACAAGCCGATGGCGAAGCGGTCGTCTTCGCGCGCGACCGACACTGCGGAAGCTGCGATATCAGCGTCGAACCGCCCGACCCGCTGCTCTTTTCGTTTACCTCCAAGCGCGGCTGGTGCCCCCACTGCACGGGCAGCGGGGTGGAGCCGGTGCCGGTCGAGCCCAAGAAGAAGAAGAAGCGCCGCCGACGCCGCAACCGCGCCACGAAATCGACCGCGGAACAGGCTGGTGCCGACTTTGAAAAACAAGCGCGAGAGGGCGAGAACCACACGCTTCGTATCGTGCAAGCGTGCAGCGCTTGTGGCGGCAGTCGGGTGCGGGCCGAAGCGCGCGCCGTGACCATCGGCCAGCGGACCATCGACGGGCTCGTCGCCATGACACCGAAGGCATTGTCTGACGCGCTTGGCGGGCTCAAATGGCGGCGGCGCGAGGCGATCGTGGCAGAAGGCATCGTGCGGGAAGTGCGCACGCGCTGTGAGCTGCTCGAACAGATCGGGCTCTCCTATCTCGCGCTCGGCCGCGGCGCCGTGACGTTGAGCGGGGGCGAGTCGCAGCGCATCCGGCTCGCGGCGCAGCTGGCGTCCAACCTCCGCGGCGTGTTGTACGTGCTCGATGAACCGTCGATCGGGCTGCATCCGGCCGACAACCAGCGCTTGCTCGCCGCGTTCCAGGCGCTGCGAAAGAGGGGCAGTGGGCTGCTCGTGGTCGAACACGACGAGGCGACGATCCGCCAAGCCGACCATGTCATCGAGCTCGGCCCCGGCGGCGGTGAACACGGCGGCACGGTCATCCACGAAGGCCCCCTTGCGGCGTTGCTCAAGCGGGACGACTCACCAACGGCGAAGGTCTTGCGCGATGCGAGCACCCGTCGCAGCCGCACGGAGCCCCGAGATCTCGCCGGTGCGGAGCCGATCGCGATCCGGGGAGCGCACCGCAACAACCTGCATGGCGCCGACGCGTCGTTTATGCGCGGTCGATTCAACGTCGTCAGCGGGGTTAGCGGCTCGGGCAAGTCGACCCTTGTGCGGGATCTGCTCGTGCGTGAAGGCAGAGGGTGGCTGGGTGACGAAGACCACCGATTCGCCGAAGTCGTCACGCTGGACGGACTGGAAGGCATCGGCCGCATCGCCGAGGTCGATCAGAGCCCGATCGGCCGCACGCCCAGGTCCTGTCCTGCGACGTACCTCAAGGTGTTCGACCCGATCCGCCGCTTCTTCGCCAGCCTGCCCGACGCGAAGGTGCTTGGCCTGACCCCGAGCGGCTTTTCGTTCAACGTGCCAGGCGGACGATGCGAGAGCTGCAAAGGCGCGGGAAAACGCAAACTCGAGATGAGCTTTCTGCCCGCCGGATACGTCAACTGCGAGGGCTGTAGCGGCGCCCGATACGACGCGCGGACACTGCAAGTCCGCCACAACGGCGCGAGCGTCGCCGACGTGCTCGGGATGGCGATTCAAGACGCCGCCGATCATTTCGCTTCGGTCAGCGCCGTGGCCAGACCCCTGCGCATGGCTTGTAAAATGGGCCTTGGCTACCTGCGGCTCGGCCAGGGCTCCAACACGCTTTCGGGCGGCGAGGCGCAACGGATCAAGCTGGTCGCCGAGCTGGCCCGCCGCCGTCATAGCGAGACCTTGTACGTGCTCGACGAACCGACGACGGGTTTGCACCTCGCCGATCAACGCCGGCTGATGGACGTGCTGCACGATCTCGTCGACCGCGGCGACACGCTGATCGTCATCGAACACAACATCGACCTGCTGCTCGAAGCGGACTGGTTGGTCGATCTCGGCCCCGGCGGCGGCGACGCGGGCGGCGAGGTGCTCTGGCAAGGCGGCGTCGTTCCCTACATCGACGCGGACACCGACACGCCAACGGCACGCGCGCTGCGGTCTGGACATCGCGCGTGACAGACCGATACCGCCATTGACCCCATGGGCGACGCGGCGGGATACTCGCGCGACCCGGGGGACCTTCATGCGACGCTGCGCCGTCTGCGGCACGATCAGCAAGAAACGGCGCTGCCCGGACGACGGTGTTCCGACGCTGCGCGTGGTCCAGGGCACCGGCAAAGAAATCCAACCTGGCTCGGTGCTCGGCGACCGGTTTGAGATCAAGGAGCTGATCGGCCAGGGCGGCTTCGGCAAGGTCTTTGGCGTCGCCGACCTCCGCAACGGCATGAACCTCGCGGTCAAGGTCCTCTCGCCGGCGTTCAACGCCGAAGGTGACGAGGCCACGCTGCGCTTCGTGCGCGAGGCCTACACCACGTCCAGGCTCACGCACGGCAACACGATCCGCGTCTACGACTACGGCCAAACGCAGAACGGGCAGCTCTTCCTGGTGATGGAAAGGTTGGTCGGTGTGCCGCTAAGCAAGCGTCTGTCCGACGCCAAGAGCGACGGCGCACCGCTGCCCAGCGGCACGATTGCCCAGATCGGCACCGGCGTCCTGCAAAGCCTCGCGGAAGCCCACGGCCATGGCCTCGTCCACCGCGACATGAAGCCTGAGAACATCTTCATGCACCGGCTCGGCAACCGCGAGATCGTGAAGGTGCTCGACTTCGGCATCGTCCGGGAGAAAGGCTCAGCGATGACCCAGGCGGGCCAGCCGATCGGAACCCCCTCGCACATGAGCCCGGAACAGGCGATCGGACGCGGCGAGGTGGATGGCCGCAGCGACCTCTACTCGCTCGGCGTGGTGCTCTACGAATGCGCGGCGCTGCAGCTGCCGATCGACAAGGGCGCCAACGCGCTGATGACGATGATGGCGCACGTCACGCAGCCAGCTAAACCGCTCAGTGAGACGGCGCCCGACCTCGAAGCCGACATCGCCGACGTGATCATGAAGTCGCTCGAGAAAGACGCGGCGGACCGTTACCAATCCGCGCCCGAGATGCGCGACGCGCTGCGCGACTGCGCGGTCGCCCGTACGAAACGTCGCAACAGCCAGCTCACCGTCACGGTCGATAAGCCGCGCCGACGCCGCACGAGTGGACGGGCGCGCCGCGAAGAGACCTATGCGCTCCTGCAGGAACGCCGCATCTCGCGCCTGAGCGTCGGCAAGCTCCCCGAAGACGTGCACATCGCGTCCAAGGCCCCGCCGCCGACCAGCCTCCCGCCCAACGACCCGGCGCCGGTCAAAGCCGTGCAAGCCGACTCAGCCTCGGTGTCCAGTCAGCCGGTTCGTAAGCGACTGCACATGGCCACCACCCAGCGGCTCGCTAGCGAAAAGGTCAAGGCCGAGATCGCCAAGGCCAAAGCTGCGAAGGCCGCAAAGGCCGCCAAAGCTGCCCAGGATAAGTCGTAGTCCCCGCGACAAACGATTCGCGGCTCAAATCCCGGCGGACACGAAGCCCTGAATTGCTTCTTTGCCCTGGGATGCTTCTTTGCCCTGGGATGCTTCTTTGCCCTGGGATGCTTCTTTGCCCTGGGATGCTTCTTTGCCCTGGGATGCTTTTTCGTCTGCCGGCCCTTCCTTGTGACCGCGGACCAGTTTGCCCGGCATCGCACCCGTCGGTTCGCCGTTGCGATAGATGACATCACCGCTGCAGATGGTCGCGACATAGCCGTCGGCGCGCTGCAGCAGTCGTCGCCCGCCAGCGGGAAGATCCCAGACGAGCTCGGGTTGCCGAAAAGCGAGCTGATCGTAGTCGATGACGTTGACGTCGGCCTTATATCCGGGGGCGAGCAAGCCGCGATCGAGCAGCCCGTAAAAGGCGGCCGTCTGGCGGGTTTGCCGCATGATGATGTACTCGAGCGGGATCTTTGCGCCGCGGCTTCGGTCGCGGGTCCAGTGGGTCAACATGAAGGTGGGCATCCCGCCATCGCAGATCGCGCCACAATGCGCGCCGCCGTCGGCCAAACCCATGCGCGTCCGTGGGTGCAGGTGCATCGCGCGCAACGCCTCGAGGTCGCCGTCCGCGTAGTTGTAGAGCGGGAAGTAGAGCATCCCCTGGCCGTCCCGCTGCATCAGCGCTTCGTAGATGACGATGCGCGGATCGACCCCCCGATGGGCAGCGATGGCGGCGACCGATTGGGACGCGTCGGGCTCGTAGTTGATGCCGTCGTAGAGCGGGAACATCTTGCTGTACGACTTGACGACCCAGTCCTCGAATTCCCCGACCGAAAACGGCTCTTGCTGCAGCAGGGTTTGCAGGAACGCAGGATCGCGCAGTCGCTCAAGTCGCTCCGGCCATGGGAGCTGGGCGATCTCGAGGTAGCAGGGGTACGGCATGAGCGGATTACCTGTGCCCTGCCAGCACATCATGATGCCGATCGCGCGTCCGGCGCACTGCGCGTAGACCGGGATGTCGCGCGCCTCTGCGTCATCGAGCAGACCGAGCAGATCCTTGAACAGGTTGGGCGCTTGGTCGGTCTGCGACAGGTTGAATACGACAGGCCGCTGCATGTCCTCGGCAAGATCGCGCATCCACTCAAACTCGCTCGCCATCGTCAGGTGCTCCGAGGCGAGCTCGAAGACGCCCTTGCCCGATTCCTTCAGCGCCTCGCCAATACCGAAGATCTCATCGCGCGCGGCGAACGTGCCGGGTACCGGGACGCCTTCGATCGACTTGTGCATCAGCGTCCGGGACGTCGAGAAACCGAGCGCGCCTGCGTCGAGCGCTTCGACAACGATCGCCCGCATCTGGGCAATATCCTCGGCGGTCGCGTCCTCGTTGGCGGCGCCGCGATCACCCATGACATAGGCCCGCAAGGCGCCGTGAGGAACCTGAGTCGCGAAGTCGATTGCGTGCGGGCTGGCGTCAATCGCGTCCATGTACTCGGGGAACGTCTCCCAGTTCCAGACGATTCCCTCGGTCAGCGCGGCGCCCGGGATGTCCTCGACCCCCTCCATCAAACCGATCAACCAATCGTGACGGTCGGGTCGGGCCGGCGCGAAACCGACGCCGCAGTTGCCCATGACGACGGTCGTGCAGCCGTGGAAGCTGGACGGCGTGAGGTAGGGATCCCAGGTCACCTGGCCGTCGTAGTGCGTGTGCATGTCGACAAAGCCCGGCGTTACCAGCAGACCGTCGGCGTCGATCTCTTCGCGGCCGGCCGCGGCTGCTCCAGGCGGCTCAATCGCGGCAATGACACCGTCTTTAATCGCGATGTCTCCGACAAAAACCGGAGCCCCTGTCCCGTCTGCGATCCGTCCTCTTCGGATCACGAGATCGTACTTACATTCCATGGGTTGCTCCGTTTTTCGTTCGTGAGTAGGTTGCTCGTATAAAGCCGATCACCACATGCGTCGCGTTGTGGATAGGTGTGCGCTCGGTGAACAGCATTCACAAAATGAATGCCGTTCGCAAGTGAATTCCTTTGCTTCAGGTTTCGCGGCGTTAGAACAGGGCCCACACGACTCTTGTTAACCACCCGAATTAACAAGAATCATACCGAGGAGCGGCCGATGTCCTCTGACTCAAAAATGACCCGACAGCAGCGTCGCCGACAGGAACGCGTCAATGAACTCCTGGACGCCGCGATGGCGATCGCGCTCGAAGAAGGTCTCGAGAAGCTCACCATCGCGCGCATCGCCAAGAAGCTCGACGCCGCCGTCGGCGCGCTGTACCGCTATTTCCCCAGCAAAGACGCGCTGATTGCCGGCATGCAAAATCGCGCAATCGAGGCCTTCGGACGCGATCTCGCCGCAATTTTTGCACGTGCAGATGCGGAGCTCGCCGAGCTCGGCGGCGTCGGAACGCTGGCGGGGGCGGTCGTGGTCGTTCCGGCCTACCTCGCCGACTCCGACCGCAATCCAGCACGGCATCGCTTGATCGACGGCTGGGTGAGCAGCCCATCGCCCTTGCTGTCCGACGAACAGGCCCGCGCTGTGAACGAAACCCTGGCGCCGCTCGTGCGGCTCGTGACCGATCACATCGGCCGAGCCACCGCCGCCGGGATGCTGCAAAACGGCAACGACGACGCGCGAGCCCACGTACTTTGGGCGCTGATGCACGGCCTCGACCACTTCCGCAAGCGCGATCGACTCCAGCCCCCGGCGCTGCGCGTCGACCGCCTCCAAGCGCTCGGCCTGCAGTCTCTGCTCATGGGTTGGGGTGCCGCGGAAAACGACGCCAACGAAGCTGTCGACGCGCTCACCGGTCTTGCCCACATCTGGCAGCCCGCCCTCGCTTGAAGCATTCTTCGGCACCTTCCCACAGCGTGCGGCGCACCTGCGCCTTGCGTCCATCGCGGCTTCGCCTCGGTCCGGGGAGCGCATTCGCCGCATCGCGGAAGGATTTTCGCTAGACTGGGGTTGGGAATAGGGTGTCGCAGCGCTGTCGACGCGCTGTGACCGAGGAACAGCTTTGCCGCGCTATTACAAAGTCAGGCTGCCCAAGCGGATCGCCAGTCAGTGGGCGAAGGCGCGACCGGACAGGGTCGAAGGCGACGATGTGTTCGTGGTGCATGGCGATCCTGGGGTCACATTCCGGGTGTCCGACATCGAAGACGGCCGGGTCCCCGCAGAGTCGACGGTCGAGAGCATCGAAGGGGTCGTTCACACCACCGTCGGGCTGAGCGACGAGGAAGCGGCCGAGGTCCTCGCGTCGATGGCCGTGGCCGAGAGGGCGTCGCAACCCGATCGCCTGCCGCTCGTTGTGGCCCTCGTGTGCGCGCTGTTGACGGTGATCCTGGCCAGCGGCGTCGTGCAAACAGCCGTCGACGATGCGCGCCAACATCTGATTGAAGAGCGGGTCAAACGGCCGCGAGCCCAATACGGCTGGTCGGCGCGCGTCGGTGCGACCAAGAAGGCGCTGGGCCTGCAAGGCAACCGATTGAACATCCCGCACGAAAAGCCCAAGCAGCGCTTCTTCCCGTCCTTGCACTGACGGCATAAGCTGGCGGCATCGACCGCCTCCACCGACCGTGCTTGTCCGCAATCGTCGCCCTGACGAGCGCATTGTGGTGTGCCACTGCCCCGGCTGCACCGCCGCCCAAAGCTCCGGTCGCGCTGGCCGAAGAAGCGCCGCTGGCCGAAGAAGCGCCGCTGGCCGAAGAAGCGCCGCTGCCCAAGCGCGCGACGGTCACAATGGTCGTTGGCCACGATGACGCCGACGCGCTCAAGCGCATGCGCGAGCTCGCGACCACGATTCAAACGCTCACCGCGGAGATCGGCGCGCTCGAAAAGAAGATGGCCACGACCCCGGTGGCCGCGGTTCGCCGGCGCCAGGGCGAACAGCTTAATGCCCTGCACCGTCGCCGCGATCGGACCCGGGCGAGCTTCCAGGCCCTCGCCGCGCACACGAGCCTTGAGCGCCTCCGCCACGCCCCGCGCATCGAAGAACGCGACCTCCTCGCCGAGGTCCGCGAGCTGACCGCGCCGGTGCTCAACGCCTTCCGCCGCATGAGTGAGCGGCCGCGCAAGATCGAGAACCTGCGCGCACAGCTGGGCAGCCTCGACCAGCGGATCACCATCGCCGGACAGGCCCATGTGCTGGTCGACTCGCTGCTGCGCGCCAACATCGGCACCAACCTCGAAGCGGAGCTGCGGCTGACGGACAAGGCGCTGCTGCTGCTGCGCGACGATTTGAAACAAGAGCGCGCCGACCGGCAGCGGCAGCTTGACAGCGCGATCGGCAAGGATCCGTCGATGGTGTCCGACGCCACGCGCATGGTGTCGGACTTTCTCGGCACGAAGGGTCGCAACCTGGCGCTGGCGATCGCGGTGTGGCTGTTGACTCTGCTTGCGCTGATGTCGCTTCGGCAGCGGCTGCTTCCGGTCGATCGCTTGCAGACCGGTCGTTTCTCGTGGCTCGCCAAACCGCTGGGAGCCCTCTACGGCCTGTTGACGGTGCTCGGCGCGACGATCGCCGGCCTGATGACGTTGTACGTGCTTGGCGACATGCTGCTGTTCACCGTCGCGCTGCTGGCCTTGTCCCTCGCGGTTTGGAGCACCCGCCAGTTCGTGCCGCGCTTTATTCGAGAGGCCCGGCTGGTGCTCAACCTGGGCCCGGTCCGCGAGGGCGAGCGGGTGATGTGGCGCGGCCTGCCGTGGAAGGTCAAGAAGCTCGGGATCCGGCCGCTGCTGGTCAATCCGAGCCTGCAAGGTGGCGCGGTGCGCGTCCGGGCCGCGATGTTGCTCGACGACGTGTCGCGGCCCGTTGTGGAGGCCGAACGCTGGTTCCCGACCGAGGTGGGCGACTGGGTCGTGCTATCCGATGGCACCTGGGGCCGCGTGACCGTGCAGACACCCGAGCACGTTATCGTCGCAGCCGCCGGGCACACCGATCGCACGTACACCATCGAAGCGTTTGTCGATGAACGGCCCGACAACCTCAGTCGTGGGTTCCGCCTCGCCGTTGAGCTGCCGGTCGCGACCGCCCACCAAGCCGATCTCGAGACGATGATCGGCGCCCTGACAACCCGGCTTCATAAGCGGTTTGCGGCCGATCTTGCGGAGAATGGGGGCGGCATCTTCCACGTCGCGGTGATCGCCCTGCCGCCAACCGCGAGCACGCTGCGCGTCGAAGCCCACCTCGATTGCGACGGCGCGCTGGCCGATCGATGGCGCACGCTGCGATCGGATGTCACCCGCACGCACATCGACCTATGCAACGAAAACGGGTGGTCGCTGCCCGCGATCGGCGATTGGCGCCACGCCCCCAACCTGGACAACAGCCCATGACCCGCAGCCCGTCCGCCACTGGCATGATTGTCGCGCTCGCCGCCCTTGCAACAACCGCCTGCACGATGCCCATGATGGCGGTTCCAAGCGGATTGAAAGGCCGAAATGACTTCCACGCAGTGGAGCAAACGCGGATCAACGAGTCGGTCGCGTTCGGCGGCTGGCGGACCCTCGACGTCGATCGCAGCTGGACCACGCGAATCGGCAAGGGCATCGCGTTCGGCGGCGTCGGCAAGTCGCATGAAACGGCGGATCAGCCCTACACGTTTACGCTCGCCGGCGGCCCGCAGCGCTGGCTCGGCGAGTGTGTGACGCGGCGGCGTATGGATCGTGTCCAGGTGGGTCCGGTCACCCTGCGAGAAGGCACGACCAGGATCAGGTGTGTCGCGGCCCAGGAGAAGGGCAAGGACCGCTTTGAAATCGGCGCGATGATGGGCGGAACAGGCCCCGTTGGCGCGGTTCGGGTCGGCGAACACTGGTTGACGCTGAGCACGGCGCATCGTCTGGCAAATGGCGCCCGTCTTGGACGCACAGTCGGATATGTAATGGGTGTGCAGGGCCAGACCATTGCCGCCGTGGGGCTGACCAATCAGCGCGGCGTGTGGATGCGCAAGGGCATGTCCCACGCGCTGCAAGCCCGGGTCGCGGTCACGCTCGCCGCGATTCTGCTCTACAAGCCGATCAGCGACACATCGGCGGGCACGCGCTGAACGTCCCGGCCCCACGCTGCAGAGAAAACGCTCGGTTGGACCGCAACGAATGACACCAAGCCGCGACAACCGATAGCCTGACAGCCCCCGAAGGGCCTCTGCCCGCAATCTGCTAGTGTCTCGTTGCAGAGGAAACGATCAATTGACGGCAACGTGGAACAGCCGCGCAGCGGAGGTTGGGGTGAGGCACGAAAACGACGCCCACTGCTGCCAGACAACGCGGGCCGAGGGGCCTCCCCCGCGAGGCCCCGTGCCAACGACAGTGATGCGCAACCTGACCCGCATCAACGCCGCGTTGGTCGCGATGTTGTGCGCGCTGATGGCTTGCACCGACGATCCGCCTGCCGGGTCCAACGACGACGACACGACCGCCGAAACCGTCGAGGACGCCACGATTCAAGACGTGGTGGCCCAGGACGTGGTCGCCCAAGATGTCGACGTTGTCGAAAAGGACGTAGCCGAGCCAGGCGAGCCCGATGCCGCGACGGAAGACGATGCCGGTGGCGCGGTTGACGCCGCCAATGCGACCGATGCTGGCAGTTCGACCGATACGGGCAATGCTACCGATGCCGGGATTGATGGCTCCTCTGGGTTGACGGACGCGGGAGGTTCGGCCGTTGACGCCGGCAGCTCGGCGGATGCTTCGCCCGATGTGCTGGATGATGCCCAGGACGATGCCGGCGTGGATGTACCGGTCGCGCCCAAGTGCAAAGCGGGCGGCTGCGACGATGCCAATGTGTGCACGACCGATGTTTGTGTGCCTGCGAGCGGCTGCAAGTACACGCCCAACAAGATGCCTTGTTTCGACGGAGATAAGTGCAACGGCTCGGACACGTGTGTGGCTGGCAAGTGTGTTTCGGGCAAGGACGAGCACACCTGCAAGGACGACGAGATCTGCACGGACGACAAGTGCGATCCGGTCAAGGGCTGCGTCTTCCCGCTGAACACAGCCAAGTGTGACGACGGCGACCCGTGCACCTCGCCGGACGTGTGCAACGGCGGCAAGTGCACACCCGGCAAGAAGGCCTTTTGCGACGACAACAACCCGTGCACGCAGGACAGCTGCCAGGCCGACGCCGACAGCGGGTGCAGCAACAAGCCGATTGGCGGTCCTTGCGACGACGGCAGCAAGTGCACCACGGTCGACACCTGCAGCGCCGGCAAGTGTATCGGCAGCAAGCAGCCGGTCTGCGAAGATGCCAACCCCTGCACCGACGCGACATGCGACCCGAAGAGCGGCTGCTTGTTCGTGCCCAACAAGGCGACGTGCAACGACGGCAACCCGTGCACCGGCAAAGACACCTGCGCCGGCGGCTCCTGCAAGGGCGTGGACGTGTGCGTCGACCTGCTGCCCGACACGCTCGGCAAGTCGCCGTGCAGCCTGAGCGGAACGTTGCCCAAACCCGCGGGAATCAAACTTGTGCCGTGGTTCCAGGGCGTCGTCAGCGGGCGGTCGGTTATCCAGCTCACCCACGTTCCAGACGGCACCGACCGCGTGGTCATCGTCGACCGGCATGGGCGCATCGAGGTCTTCAACAACGACCGCTACGTCAAAACCAAGAAAACCATGGTCGACATCACCAGCAAGGTCAGCACCGCCGGCGAGGGCGGGCTGCTTTCCGTGGCGTTTCATCCCAAGTTCAAGAGCAACAGCCGCCTCTTCGTCAACTACACCAAGAAGGGGGTGTTCGAGACGGTCGTGAGCCGGCTGGTCGTCAACAAGTCCAGCGGCTTCGCTCCGAGCAGCTCGGAGGTCAAGCTGATTGTCATCAAGCAGCCCTATTCCAACCACGACGGCGGCCAGTTGTTCTTTGACGTGACGGGCAAACTCCTTGTTGGCATGGGCGACGGTGGCGCCGGCGGCGATCCGCTCAACGCGGGCCAGGACGACGCGACACTGCTCGGTAAGATGCTGCGCCTCGACGTCGACATCGCCGATCCGGGCAAGAACTACGGCGTGCCCAAGGACAACCCGAAGCTGACGATGAAGCACGCCGCCAACTGGCTGCCCGAGACGTGGGCCAAGGGGCTGCGCAACCCGTGGCGTTTTTCGCGTGATCGCGCGACCGGCAAGGTGTGGGTCGCGGACGTCGGCCAGGGCAAGTGGGAGGAGGTCTCGCTGCTCGAAAAGGGCGCGAACTACGGCTGGCGGCTCATGGAGGGCCACTACTGCTACAACCCCAAGTCGGGCTGCAAGAAGCCCGACCTCAAAGATCCGATCGACAGCATCCCCCGCCACCTCGCCAAGTCGATCACAGGTGGCTACGTCTACCGCGGCAAGTCCCAACCCGGGCTGACCGGCGTCTATATCTTCGGCGACTTCGTGACCGGCAAATTCTTCGGCCTGCGCAAGGTGGGCGACAAGTGGGTGCGTTCGCAGCTGCTGGACTCGTCGTTCAAGGTCGTGAGCTTCGGCGAGGACCAGCAAGGCGAGCTCTACGCCACGACGTTCTGGGGCAGCCGCGTCGCGCGGGTCGAACGCTCCGGAGCGACGTCGGGCAGCACGTTCCCGCTCAAGCTGTCGCAAACCAAGTGCTTCACGGACCTCAAGACGCTCAAACCGGCCGCCGGCGCGCTCGATTTCGACGTCAACGCGCCCCTCTGGTCCGATGGCGCGCAGAAATATCGCAACATCGTGCTGCCCAAGGGCAAAGGCAAGAAGAGCAAAGCGCTCGGGCTGCCGTCCAACGACGCCGTGTCATGGGAAGCGCCGGTCGGCACGATCGTCATCAAGAGCTTCGCCCTCGGCCCAAAGGGCGCCGGACCAGCTGGCCAGACCAAGGTCGAGACCCGCTTCATGGTGCGCGACGTGGCCGAAAGGTGGCGTTTTTATACATACGCGTGGCGCGAAGATGGCAGCGATGCCGACCTGCTGCTCGACGGTGCAACCCGCGTCTACACGCTGCCCGGTGGCGGCAAGCAGACCTGGCATGTTCCTTCCACGGGCGACTGCAAGCAGTGTCACAAGGGGCCCAAGGGGATGGACTTGCTCGGTGTCACGTCCGCGCAGCTCAACAGCGTGGCCAAGTTTGGCGCCAAGTCGGTCGACCGCCTCGGAGTTTGGAATGCAGCGGGCCTGCTCAACGCTTACAAGGGCGATGGCAAACATGCGGCGTTTCCCGACCAACGCGACCTGAAAGTGCCGGCTGCCAACGCCCTGGATGCTCATGCGCGCGCTTACCTGCACGTCAACTGCGCCAACTGTCACCGACCCGGGGGCAACAGCAACACCGACCTGGATTTGCGGTCGTACCAGGCGCTCGCCAACACCAAAGCGTGCAACACCAACCCGAAGAAAGGCGCGCTCGGCGTCACTGGGGGCAAGCTGCTTGCGCCCGGAAAGCCCGAAAAATCCACGATTTGGCTGCGAATGGGTCTGGCTGAAACGAGCGGCGACTTCATGCCCAACACCGGCGTTGCCAAGAAGCACACGGCGGGTATCGCGCTGCTCAAAGCGTGGATCAGCGGCCTCAAGGCGTGTAAGTAGATCGCGACTTGCGGCCACCCTGGTCGGGTTGAGTCGCCTGGCGGTCGCCGCATGAATCCAGCGCTCTCGGTGCCCTGTGCCATTGCAATCGCGGTGCTGCTGACGACAGGCTGTTCGCGCCCCGCCAAGAATCCCGCGCCGCGGTCGCCCCAAAAACCCGCCGTCGAAAAACCCGCCGTCGAAAAACCCGCCGCGCTTGCCGCGCCCGTCACCGTTGTCGTCAAAGCGCTCGACGAAGATGACTACGTGCAACAAGAGCTCATCGGCGTGCAGACGCCGGTCACGATCACGATGCCGAGGGCGGCCACATCCACGGCGCTGTTGGCGCAGGTCGGGCGCGTATTCATCGACGTGCGGCGCCGATTTGGAAGCGAGGACACGGCGGCGGCGGTCGCGCGGGTCAACAAGGCGGCCGGTACGGCGGCGGTCGCGGTCGATGACGACATTCGGTGGCTGTTGAGTCGCGCGCTGAAGCTCGGACGCGACACGGGCGGCGCGTTCGATGTGACATCAGTGGTGCTCGATGACGGTTGGCGGGCGGTCGCGCTTGGTCAGACCCCGACCCGGACGATGCTCGACGGCCGGTTGCCCCTCGTGGCCGCCAGGGACGTGGTGATCGACAAGGACGAGCGCACAGTGGCGCTGCGGCGTGCGGGCATGAAGATGTCGCTCGACATGATGGCCGTTGGCTATGCGATGGACGGCGTCGCAGAGCTGCTTGTCGCGGCCGGGGTCACAAGTTTTCGGATCGATGCAGCGGGTCAGGTGGTCGTCGGCGGCGGCAAAGCGGGCAGGCAGTGGCGCGTCGACGTGCCGGGTGACGGCTTCGCTGCGATCGACCTGTGGCAAGGCAGCGTCACCGCGTTGTGGACCGCAAGAGCAGTCACGGAGAAGGGCGAGACGAACGCCGAGGTGAGCGGTGACGATGCAGGGAAGAAGACGGCCGTCATTGACCCGCGGAACGGACACGTCGTGACGGCTGTGCGCGGCGCCGTGGTGATCGGCAAAGATGCGACAATGGCGCGGGCGCGGGCGATGGCGCTCGTGGTTGTCGGTCCCAAAGACGGCTTGATCGCGGCGAGCACCTGGCAGGACGTCCGCGTGCTCCTCGTCGACGAGCGCCACCAAATGCACATGACGCCGGGGCTCGCCGATGCCCTCATCGTGCGCCGCAAACCCCGCGAGTGAGCCGGCGCGATGCCTCTGTGGAAGCCCGATCCGCCCCCCGATGAAGCCGCGAGCAGCTCGCCGAGGCACCACGTCAAAAGCCAGTGGGAGTCGACAGTGCGTCCCCGCTTGGTGGCCGCGGTCGACGGCTACTCCTTCGCGGAAGAGCACGCGTTCATGCTCCGCTGGTTTGAGCCGGTGGCCGGGACCATCGTCGACGCGGCATGTGGCGGCGGGGACCATGGACGCCTCGTGGCGCAACGGCATGGCCCAGACCGCGTCGTGGGTGTCGATCTCGATCCATTGGCTATCGAGCGCGCGACGCATCACGGCGCCAACCCCGGCATACGCTATGTTCTCGGCGACATCTCCGACCTGCCGTTCGAGGACGCACGGGTCGGCGGCATCGTATGCTTCGGCGGGCTCTCGCTGGTCTCCGATCCGGTGCGCGTCATCGCTGAGTTTGCTCGGTGTACTGCCCCGGGTGCGCCGCTGATCGGGCTCGTCCCGCGCGCGACCGGCTCCCGACTGCAGCGCCGAATGTGCAAGCTGCTCGGCCACAACGTCATCGATCCCCAGCAGCTGCGACAATGGCTCCAAGACGCCGGCTGGCGGCCCATCGACGTGCGCGGCCGCGGCTGGACAACCCTCTTCGCAGCGCGTCGCAACCAGGGTTGACCCGCGTTTGTCAACACGTCCTCGTCACAACACGCACATCTTTGTCACACCGAGCACATGCGCAAACCGTGTGCACGAGGCCGTGACGAGCTCTTTGGAGCGCCCGACCAACCGTCTTTAACGAGCTGATATTCAACGTTTTCTGATCATGTCGGAGAGGTTCGGCACGCACCTTGAAACATGTCCCCACCAAGCGGCCAGCCCGCGCCGCCCGGAGGAAGCTGAAACCGACGTGATCGACGCCGACGACGCCGACAAGGTCACGACTCCTCAAAAGCGCTGATCCCGGCCACGCGCCAGATCCAAGAACCCGCGTCAACCGAAGGTCGGAGCCGTCACACAGGGTGGCGGTCCGGCCTCTCGGTGCTTTTGGCCCGGCGTTGTCGTCACGGAGGGAAGGTGTCGCGCCGTCGGTAGCAAGATGCCGAAGACGGGCTATCCTCGGCCGAGATGAAACGCCGCGACGAAGACACCATTCGCCCACCGAGCCCGCCCAAGCGGCGCCAGGCCACGCCCACGACGCTGGGGCTGTGGATCGTGAGCTCACCGGACCACGAGCGCATCGGCACGGTCATCCCGCTGGCGAAAGACGGCATTCAATGCGGCCGCGGTGAAGCGGTCTCCGAGCAGATCAACGACGACTGGTTGTCGCGCGACCATTTCAGCATCGGTGTGGCCAAGGGCAGCGACCTTGCATGTGGCCCCTGGTGGCTCGAAGACCGGCAGACGCGCAACGGCACGTTCGTCGCGGGCATCTCGCAGCATCGGTGCCAGCTCGCGCTCGGCGACGTCATTCGAGCAGGGGCGACCGTCGCGGTTTTCGATCGCGGCTGCCTGGAGTTCAGTGACGACCTCGGACTGGTGGGTCATTCGGCGTCGATCGCGCGGCTGCGAGACCAGGTCATCCGTTTCGCCCGCGGACGCAACCCGTTGCATATCCGCGGCGAATCTGGAGCTGGCAAAGAGGTGGTCGCGCGGGCATTGCACACCGCGGGAGCCGTTCGTGGGCCGTTCCTGGGCGTCAACATGGCCGCGATCGTGCAAAGCCTGGCCGAAAGTCAGCTGTTTGGGCATCGAAAGGGCGCGTTTTCCGGGGCGACGACCGACCAGGTGGGGGCGTTCGACGCGGCTGCGGACGGCACGCTCTTGTTGGATGAGATCGGCGAGATGGCCTTGCCCACGCAGGCGAAACTGCTCCGCGCGGTCGAGTCCGGCGAGGTGCATCGAATCGGCGATGCGCGTCCGCACCGCTGCAAAGTTCGGTTGTTGACAGCCACCCATCGCGACCTGCGCGCCATGGTCCACGGCAAGGCTTTTCGCGACGACCTGTACTGGCGTTTGGCGCATACGGTCATCGACGTGCCGCCCCTGCGGCAACGGCGGCTGGATGTCGTGCCGCTTCTCGAACACTTCCTCGAGGACGCCGGCGCTGTGCCTCTTGCTGGCATCGTGCGCCTGCAAAGCCGCTGGGCGTGGCATGCCGCCGACCTGATCGAGGCATGTCTGCACTACGATTGGCCGGGCAATGTGCGCGAACTACGCGACGAGGCCCGTGCTCTCGGCGACGCAATGCGCGCCCGCCGCGACGACGCGATCACAGGACCGATCCCACCGCTCGAAGAGGCGCTGTCCGCCCGCGTTCGACAAGCGCGCGTAGATCCCGTGGCTGTCGGCACACCCGCAAAGCGCGGCTACGGATCGGTGCCCGAGGTTATCGACAGCGGCGGTCACGCGATCATCGACCCGGTGCAGCTTGCCGCCGAAGCCGTTCGGTACAAGGGTCTGCTGGCCGATGCCGACGCGCTCGCCGCGGCCATTCGCTTCGAAGCTGACGGCAATATCAAGCGGTTCGCGCAAATGGCGGCAGCAGCCTTGGGTCGCAAGCCGAGCTCGGTCCGGCGCACCATCTACCGGACGCTCGGCGACGGCGTGCAGAGCCTGCGAACAGACTGATCAGAGCCAGCGGACGAACCGATCAGTCGCGCGTGGTGAGCACGTTGAAGGTCGGCATCGGCTCGCGCTTACCTTTGAGCGGCAACGGGCCCTTTTCGACCAGGTAATAGCGGCAGCCGACCACGTTGGCGACGGGCGCGCTGATGAGGATCTCGCCGGCCTTGGCTTTGCTCTCGAGGCGCGCAGCGGTGTTGACGGCGTCGCCGATGACCGAGAAGTCGTAGCGGTTCAGGTTGCTGCTGCCGAGGTTGCCCGCGACCATTTCGCCGCTGTGCAAACCGATGGAAACATTGGGCGAAAAGCCGAAATCCTCTTGCGTCGCCGTCTGGATATTCTGGATCCTTGTCCGGGCCCGAAGAGCCGCTTCGACAGCGCGGAGTCGGTGATGTTCGCCGCGGAATACGGCCATGACCGCGTCGCCGACGAATTTATCGACCCAGCCATTGGCCGCGGTGATTTCGGCGACAATCTCGTCGAAGTAGTGGTTGAGGAGTGCGAAGACGCGGCCGGGTTCGTGGGTCTCACAGAGCGTTGTGAACCCGCAGATGTCGATGAAACAAACGGTGCCCTCGACTTTGATGCCGCCTTGGCGCAGCTGGGCATCTTCGACCTTGTGGTAGCTGAGCACGCTGTCGTCGACGTACATGCGCAGGATCTCGTTGTCGCGCATCGCCCGGTCGCGCTCTTTTTCGGTGCGCACGACATCGAGCGTCTTGTCCATCGTGATGGCCAGGTCGTCGAACTGGATCGGCTTGGTCAGGAAATCGAAGGCGCCGCGGTTCATGGCTGCCCGGATATTGCGCATGTCGCCGTATGCGCTGACGATCACGCACTTGATCTTGGGTTTGATGGCGTGGATTTTCTCGACCATCGTGATGCCGTCCATGACCGGCATGTTGATGTCGGACAGCACCATCTCGATCTCGGGCGTTTGCTGAACGAGCTCGAGGCCCTCGGCGCCGTTGTGCGCGAAGTGAAACAGCAGCTCTCCGCTGCGGATGCGACGGCGGAATTTCTGGCGAATCAGGCGCTCGACGTCGGTCTCATCATCGACGACCAAGACTACGGCAGCCTGTTCTTCGACCAGCTCGCCCGCCTCTTCGTCGGAAGAGTCGGCGGTCCCGGATGTGTGTGTCGCCGGGATGCTGGCCGGGCTGGGATCGGCCGCACTGGCTGCTCGAATGACGGCCGCTGGCGCCGCGGAGGCGGGCTGGTCGATTGGGGTGTCGAAGGCCTCGCGGACCATCTGCATCGAGTGCCGGGCGGTGTCGCGCTTGATGCGGTTTTGCTCCATCCGCAAGCGCAGGTCCCGCAGCTCCTGGGTGGTCGCGAAAGCGCCGCGTTTTCGCTTCTTGAGCCGCCGCATGCCGATGCTGCGCCGAATTGTGGAGCGCTTGGGACGCTCGTGGCCGCCTTCGACCATCGGCAGCCGCACCGCCGTAGCGAGGATGAGGCTCTTGAACGCCGAAAAATCCAGCGGCTTGTCGATCAAACCTGCGACGCCGAGTGCACGGGCAGCGTCGGCTCGATCGGCTTGTTCGTTGAGCAAGAACACCGGCATGTTGGGCTGGGCGCCCTTGACGAATTCGAGCAGCTCCAAGCCGCTGATGCCCGGCAAGTTGATGTCCGAAAGGATGACGACAATGTCGAACGTAGGCGGCTGGGTGAGCGCTTCGATCGCTTGTTCGGCATCAAATGCGAAGTGGAGTTGCACCAGTCCCTTGCGCAGTTCTCGGCGAAACCGCTGCGTGCACAGGGGCTCGATGTGTGGCTCGTTGTCCACGATGAGAATGCGACGGGCGAGCGTCATGTGGGGCAATCCTGGTCTGGTTTTGGGGCGATGCTACGACGACGGGAGCGTCAACGTGAAGGTTGTTCCCACGCCAGGTTCGCTTTGCACGTCGATCGCGCCGCCGTGCTGTTGCGCAATAATATCGTGCGTAATCGACAATCCCAAACCGGTTCCTTCGCCTGTTGGCTTGGTCGTGAAGAACGGTTCGAAGATACGACTCAGCACATTCTCGGGCATTCCTCGGCCGTTGTCAGAGATCTGGATGCGCACGGCATCGCCGGTTCGTTCGGTTTGCACGGAGAGGGCGGGAGCATAGTCGGGAGCGGCTTTCTGGCGCCTCTTGTGGGTCGCGTACATGCCGTTGTTGATGATGTTGAGAAAGGCTCGGCTGAGGTCGCGATTGACCGCATTGATACGCGGCAGATTCTCTCCGTACTCGCACTGCAACGTGATGTTGAACGAGGGTTCCTTAGCGCGCATGCCGTGAAACGCCAAGCTCACGTACTCCTCGAGCAACGTATTGATATCCGTCGGTTCGCGTTCCCCCGAGGTGCCGCGCGAGTGATCGAGCATGCCCCGGACGACACCGTCGGCGCGCCGGCCGTGGTGGGCGATCTTCTCGGCGTTGCCACTCATCATTTCGAAGAGCTCGAGGACCTCTTCGAGCGTCTCACCGCTGACCTCGTCGCCCGACTCGCTGATGATCTCGTGCGCCTCCTGGGCGAGTTCGACGATGAGATCCGCGAAGTTGTTGATGAAGTTGAGCGGGTTCTTGATCTCGTGGGCGATGCCGGCCGTCAGGGCACCGAGGGACGCGAGTTTTTCATTTGCGATGAGCTGCGCTTGGGTTTGTTCGAGCTTGGCCAGCGTGGTTTCGAGTTGCTGCTTCTGTTCCTGCAGCGCGTGATTGCGTTGCAGCAGTTCGTCGGACGCCAACTCGAGCGACCGCTGGGTGCGGGCGATGTGGGCATCGGCGCCGTCGTAGGCCTCGTTGATGGCGTCGACGAATCGCTGCAGGTCGGCCGGGATGGCTTCTGGATCGCGGATCTGGAGGTGTTTCTTGAGCTGGCGACGCAGGAGTCGATTCATCGGCGGCCTCGAGAGGGTTGCGGCAAATCGTGCGACGCGGCGATGCGCTGTTGCAACCGCGCGGCGAGGGCTTCTTCGCGACGCGTGTGTTCGTTGCCGCTCATCTTGGTGATGCGATCGGTGATGCGGAGCAACCTTCGCGGCGTGCTCTGTCCGGACATGACATTGCGACCGAGCGCGTCCAGGGCGGCCTGGCAAACCGCGAGGGATTCGTCGGGGCGGCCCAGCGTTTCGAGCGCGTCGGCCAGGCGCAGAGAGGCGTCGGCCAGCTCGGACCGGTGCCCGGCGCGCTCGAATCGGTCGACGGCTGCGCGCAGGAGCTCGAGGGCTTCGATGTGCGCACCGGCGATGAGCGCTTTATCAGCCATTTCGGGCCACTTTTCGGGGGGACCCGCGTGGGGATGACCGGCAGCGGCGATGCCACGCCAGCGGTCCGATGCCTCGTTGATATCGGACGCCTCGGTCAGCCAGCGGCGCGGTCTGTCGGGAGAGTCGGCCGGGCCGGTGACGATGATCTGCAACCCGTCGAGCCACGAGGTGAGGCCACGGGCCAGCTGCCATGAGGCGCTATCCATCGCCAGGCCGTTGGTGAACACCACGACGAGGGGGCGTAGTTCGCATCGCATACGGAGCCGGCCAAGCCACCAAGCCGTCAACGCCGGCCCGTCGTGTGTTGCCGGCCCGTCGCGTGTGGCCAACTCGGCATATTGGGAGCCGGTTTCGGACTCGACAATCCACGTCCGATACAACCTTCGCCACGCCCCGAAAGGCGCGAAACGGTCGGCGAAGACGCAGTAGCTGCTGACAAACTCCGCGCCGCCGGCTTCGAGTGCGGCGCGAAGCTGGGCGGTCACATCGAGTTCGGCGCCCTCCTCGACCGCGAAGGCTGAGAAGCGCCCATTGCGATCGGCGACGTCGGCGAGCATGGCCGCGATCGCGTCGGCTGTTGCGGGTTCTGGGGGCAGCGGCAGGTCCGCCGTTGGCGGGGTCTTGCGACCGAGCAACCGGTGGGTTTCGAAGCGTTCGAAGAGGCCGCCCATCTGCATGTCCGGGCGCCGCTCAAAGCGCAGCCACGTAGATGCGGCGCCTTCTGTGGCGGCATCAACTACGAGCCCATCGTCGTGTCGTGTCATCGCGATCGCCCGGCGCAGCAAACCACCGAGCTGGGTCAACGCACGGCGCGAGCGGCTCCCGACGACCAGGCGCATGGCCGGACCGGTTGCTACCGCAGCGTTGCAGCGCGATTTGAGGCCCGGGACGCCAAGCATAGCGCGGGCAGCGAGCACCGCCATGGCCGTTGTCTCATCGCGATGCGGGCCGTCGAATTCAGCCGCGAGGTAGGCGCCGTCGGCCTCGATGCGGACCCGCAAGACCGTGCCTCCGAGGCGTTGAGCCTGCCGTTGGAGATCGGCCACAACGCGCTGCAGCGCACCGACATCGGTGTCGGGACGCAGGTCGATGAGGCGGACCGCGACGACGGTGCTTTCGCGGGCGATCGGCTCAGGGAGGCGACCATCGTCGAGTGCGCGCGCGACCAGCGGATGAACGAACCGGAGCAGCGATCGCGCCTCACCGCCGACCATTGTCGGGCCGTGAAGGGCCTCGCGCCGAGGCCGAGGAGCGAGTTCGACGACGCGCAGCGCGCCACCTGGCAGGGGATCGCCGCGCACGATATCGCCGATGTGAGCCGCAGCCGACGCGCGCAGAAGCACCTCGCCGTCACGGGCTCGTTGTGCGGGATCGACCAGCTCGGCGATCGGTGCACCGGTGATCGCGCACAGCCAATGGTCGCCGGCGCCGCCGACCGTGTTGAGGGCAACTTCCCCAGCGCTGACCGTGGCGCGACCGACGAGCTTGGTGCCTGCTGTGTGGCTGGCCTCACCCAGTTTTTCGAGCGCCGACAGCGCGCCGCTGGTCGCCCGAGCGACGGCAAGAGCCCAGGTCTCGTCGCGCCACAGAGCGACGATTCGTCCGGCGCACAGGTGAATGATGTCGCCGCCCTCGGAAGCGACCGCGGAAACCAGCTGGGCGGTTGCGGATTCGATGCGTTGGGCGGTTTCGACCACGATCGTCGGATCGGCACAAGCACGCCGGACCAATGCCGTCCAGCCATTGACTTCGATGCACACGGCGGCGGCGTCGATCTGGTCTTGGTGGCGAGCTGACGGGATCGCGCCCTGGTCTGCCAGCCGCCAGCGAGCATGAACCGGCACGAACGCGCGAACGTCGCGCAACCGATCGGGACGGGAGCCGTTCATGGGGCGGGTCGATCCTCCGCGCGGCGCGCTCGTCAGCATGAATGCAGACGCGTTGCGTGTCCACGGATCGGGACGGCGCGGCGAATGGATCGCGGCCGGGAGTTGTCGTTTTGCGCGTGCTTACTATGCTGCACCCGTCGTGATGAATGCCCCTTTCCGACCGCCGCGCCGCCAGATGGCCCGCTTCACTTCCGTTGATGCGATCGCTTCGGTGGTCTGCGCAGCTTTGGTCGTGGCGTTCGGTCTTGCCTCGCTCCAGCCGACCAACGCCTACGCGCGCCGACCATCGCGCAAGCAGCTGGGCGAAGCAGAGGCCTACCACAAGCTCGCGAAGGAGCGGTTTGGCGCCAAGCGCTACGAAGAGGCCGCCGACCTGTTCATGAAGGTCTATCGGCTGTCGAAGAGCGTGGCCGCAGTGTTCAACGCAGCGCGCTGCAAGGAGATGGGCGGCAAGCTGGCTGAGGCCCGCGGGCTCTTTGAGCTGTACCTGTCGATCTCGGACAACGAGGACGGAAAAACCGACGCACGCGAGCACATCGTGTCGATCGCGGCGCAGCTCGAAGCCAAGCGAAAAGCAGACGACGACGCACGGCGGCAGGCCGAACAGGCCGCCAAGGAAGCCCAGGCAGGTCGCGCGAAGGCCGAACAGCGTGCCGCCGCCCTCGAAGCGCAAAAGAAAGCCGCAGCAGTCGCCGCGCAGAAAGCCGCCGAGAAGGCCGCCAAAGATGCGCTGGCCCGCAAGGCCGCCGATGACGCGGCGCGCAGGAAGGCCGCCCAACAGAAGCTCGCCGGGGTCTGTGTCTTGCCACCCGATGGGGTGCAGGGTGGCGATCTCGCGTTGCAGGCGACGGCCATGCTCAAAGCCGCGCATCGCGAGGCTGTGGCCGCATCGGTGGGCAAGGTGCACGGCGTGGCGGCGTTCAATCGCTTTGTCAGTGCACGCGGAACGGCTGGCGCCTGCGACTTCTCCTGCAAGCTGGGGATCGCGCGAAGCCTCGGCGCGCGCTGGGCCATCGGGACCACCGTTGGACGCGTGGGCGGCGGGTTTTCGGTCAAGACGGTGCTGTGGCGCACGCTCGACATGGGACAAGACGGGACCTCGTCGCTCGAAGCTGCGACAGCCGCAGACCTGACGAAGCTGCACGACAACGCGATCGGCGACATCTTCAATCGCATCCGCATCTGGCCGACCAACGCGACCGCAGCCGCGCCAATTCCCGCGGGCGCCGGCCAGGGCGCATGGGTCGACATCGTCAGCGCGCCACCGGGGGCCCAAAGCTGGCTCGACGGCAAAGCAACAAAGGTCTCTCCGTTGCGCGTCTACCTCGCGCCGGGCTGGCATCGACTGCAGTTTGCGTTGCGCGGCCATCGGGTTCGAGGCGGGCTCATTTACGTGCGCAACGGCGTTCACCTGCGGGTCGATTCGGCGCTGCCAAAGCTCATCGTGGTGGCCAAACCCCGAACTGTCGCCGCTGCTGCCACGCAACCCGCCAAGCCGAGCCAACCGGCAGCCAAGCCTGGCCAGACCGCGCCCGTCGCGACAACTCCGGCTCAGACGACCCCTGGCTTGACGGCAGACGGGGTTATGGAGCCACCTCGACCGGTCGCCGGCGGACAACAACCCGGTCAACAACCCGGCGAACAGCCGAGCGACAGTGGCCCGGCACAAACCAATCCCGGCCAGCGCAACGGCGCCAACGCCAGCAACCGCAAGGGAGATCGACGTAGCGGCTCCGGTGGGACCAAAGCCACCGTCGACTTTCCCGGGACCGGCTGGATGCTCGGCGGTGTCGTGCACTTCACCGGCAGCGTCGGCGGCTTCGAAGCGCGTTCGTCCACAGTTTCCGGCGGCCTCGATGTGAGCCTCGGCGGCGGCGCATTTGTGCAGCTGGGATACGCGTCCTCGAGCGCGCCCTTCGTGCCCTGGTTCACGTTCCTTGCGGGCCTGCGGTACGCGAAATGGCAGGGCCTCTACAGCGAGTCCGAAACGAGCAGCGCGTCCGCCGATCCCAACGTCGTCGACATCTACGCAGGCCTGGCATTCCCCCGCGCCTGGGGTCTGCGATTTGCGATCCACCGCCACTTCGTCAGCAAGACCCAAAACGACGAACGCGACGGCTACAACGCATGGTCGGCCGGCAAAACGCTCAAGGGCGATGTCTTCTACCTGTACGCCGGGCTGGAAGGCAGGCTGACGAGCGACCGACCGATCGCCACCGACCCATTCGGCCAAGGGCCAACGACGCGCGTCATGTTCGAGTTCGGGGTCAACTTCAACGGCGTGCGCCTGTCGCGCTGATCGATCCGGCTACGTACAAGCCTGCCTACTTCACGGGCTCGTCGTTGCGCCACTGGCCGCTGACCTTGCTGCCGTCCTTGCGCGTTAGCGTGCCCTTGCCGTGCATCTTGCCGGCCCGAAACGCGCCGACGTAGACCGCGCCGTCTTTAAACGTGCGCTTGCCGCGACCCTGCATCTGTCCGCGATCCCAGTCGCCGTCGTACCAGGTGCCGTCTTTCCAGCGCAGTTTGCCCTTGCCGTGCTTGACGCCTTTGTCGAAGCGGCCCTTGTACGCGTCGCCGTTCTTCCAGCGATACATGCCGCGGCCGTGCTTGTCGTTGGCCGCGAACTCGCCCTCATACCGGTCTCCGTTGGGCCATGTGCGCTTGCCGCGCCCGGTCATCACGCCAGCTTTGAACGTGCCGACATAGGAACCGCCTGAGGCGAATGTCTTGGCGCCTCTGCCGTGCGGCTTTCCGGCCCGAAACAGCCCTTTGTAGCGGTCGCCATTGCGCCACTTGTAGCTGCCCTGACCCTGCATGATTCCGTCTTTCCAGGCGCCGCTGTAGCTCTCACCCGACTTCCACGTCTTGGTGCCACGTCCGGTCATCAAGCCGTCCTTGAAAGCGCCCTTGTAAACGCCCCCGTCGGCGAGCGTTCGTTGGCCCTGTCCGTGCATCTTGCCGCGCCGCCATTGGCCGTCGTAGCGCATACCGTTTTTCCACGTCTTGGCGCCCTTGCCATGGGGGACCCCATCTTTGACGTGGCCGACGTAGACCGCGCCGCCCTGAAACGTGCGTTTGCCCCGCCCGGTCATCTTGTCGGCCTTGAACTCACCCTCAAAAGTCGCGCCGGACGGCCACGTGAACAGGCCTTTTCCGTGCCGCTTGCCGTTGACCCAGTCGCCGCGATAGGTCGACTTGTTCGGCCATCTCCAGGTGCCTTGGCCGTGCGGTTGGCCGGCGAGCCACTGGCCTTCATACCGGCTGCCCGACTTCCAGGTGCAGCTGCCTTTGCCGGTTCGTTTGCCGCGCACGAAATCGCCGGTATAGACGCGGCCGTCGCGCCACCGCTTGGTGCCTTTGCCGTGGGGGTGATCGTCGCGCATCTGCCCGTCGTACACAGAGCCGTTGGCGAACGTTCGCTTGCCGTTGCCGTGCATCTTGTCGTCGCGCCACTGGCCGTCGTAGGAGCCGCCCTTTTTGATGGTGAACGCGCCCTTGCCGTGCATCTTGTCGTCGCGCCACTGGCCCACATAGACGTCGCCGTTGCGCCACGTGTGGGTGCCTTGGCCGTTTTGCCGGTTCTTGCGCAGCTCGCCTTCGTAGCGACGTCCGTCCGGCCAGGTGCGCACACCTTTGCCGTGCATGGCGCCGTCTTTCCAGTCGCCGACGTACTTGCGCCCGTCTCTCCACCAGTGGGTGCCTTTGCCGTGCATGCGCCCGTCTTTGGTCTCGCCCTTGTAGCGGTTGCCGTTGGGGAACTTGACGGTGACGACCTCGCCCGCGAAGGCGTGGGAGCCAGTGCACAGGACGAACGACGCAACCAACGGCGCGACGACCAGCGAGATCGGTCGATAACGAGTCGGGCCGCGACGCGTCCAGCGCTCGATCATGCCGCGACGTTCCAGCGCCGGATCGCGACGATCGACAACGCGAGCAACAGCAACCACATCACGCCGGAGTGGCCTGTGGGGGTCGCTGCGCAGCCGTCATCATCCGGAGAGCCGCCCGAACTCGAGCTCGCGCCGACGGTTCCGCTCGAAGAACCGCCGTCAGCTGTCGAGGCGTCGGACCCGCCCGAGCTGCCCGAACCCGAGCTGCCCGAACCCGAGCTGCCCGAACCCGAACTGCTTGACGCCGAACCGGATGACGAACCGCCCGAACTGGTACTCGAACCGCCCGAACTTGTGCTCGATGCGCCGCTGCTGCTCGTGCCCGGCGCGCCCTTGTACTGGCAAATCGATGGCCCCGGCCCCTTACCCGCGCCCGGATAGCCGGGCGGAACCGTGCCTGCGGACCAACCCTTTTTCGGAACGCACCATGGGGTTGGCGGGCACCAGGGGCCGACTTCGGTCAGCGGCGCGTCGCTTGGTGGAATGGCCCACGGCTGGGCTGGCGTCACCTTGAAACTCGACGGAAGCGATGCTTTGCCCGGCTGAGCCCCCGCGATCGCGGCGTCGACGGCATCCGCCTGTTTCTGACCAACGTAGATCGGCGCGCCGGCCTCTTCCTGGAGCACGATGGCGCGCGCGAACGGCGCCTTGGCCCAGCGCTTATCGAGCGCGGAGGTCCCTTTGCCCATCTGGCCACCGACGAGCCACGATCCGTAGCCCTGGATCGCGAGTCGGAGTTGGTCCTTGGTGATCGCCCAGCCATCGGAGCAAACCCGGTTCCACGTCACTTTCACGCGGTTGGACACGTTGGGCAGCTTGCCGTCGGTCGAAAACGCGAAGATCGGGTCGCGGTCCATCTCTTGCGGGTCGATACGCAGCACCATGCGGGTCAGTTGCTTGGTGGCTCCGATGGCGTCGGCGACTGCGTAGACGGGATCGATCACGCCGGTCTTGAGCGCCTCGCTGACCTTCACGCCCGGAAATGGCGTCTGCTTGGCGTCATTTGGCGTCAAGGTCGCGCCCTTGTAGTTGCATGGCTGGAAGCCGCCGGATTGAGACCACAGGCTGCCGCACGACCACAGCCAAGCCGCTGCTGCGGCGGCAGTCTTGGCCTTGTACGGGATGAGGTTTTTCAGGCCGGCTTCCTTGTCGATGATGGTCACCATGTCCGGATGCAGCCAAGTCGAGCCGCCGGCGAAGAGGGCGTTGGCGAGCTGGAAGACGTTCTTGGCGGCCTTGATCGACACGAGCGACATGCTGCTCTTGATCTGGCCCTTGTAGGGGGCGGCGGGTTGGCTGAACTCGGTCACGAACGCGTGCCCGCCCGCTTCGTCGATGGCGGCGCTCACCACCTGGCCGTAGTTGTTGGCCTTCTGAAAGAGGTTGACCTTGGTGTGGTTGACGACCGCATCGAGGTGGTTCTTGACGACAGAGCGACCGGGTCCCGCGACCGTCACGACGACGCTCATGTCTTCGACCGCTGCGATGGACGTCAGGCGCAGGGGAACGCACGGGTCGGCGTCCTTCATGGTCAGGATGACAGGCGCGATCTGTTCGACGCCGGCGCCGTTGGCCAGTTTGATGGCGAGGAAGACGTCGCCCTTTTTGATGTGCGCATCGACGATCGGCGTCGCGGCTTTGGGTGTGATGAACTTGTGCTTGTTGAGCCAGGTCGTCAGGTCCTTGGCGTCGCTGCCCTTGACGACCACGTAGTCGTACGGTCCGGTGGTGCCGTGATCGAGGACCTTGACGGTGTCGGGCGTGCCGCCGGGGACGCCGGTGCCTGCATCGGACGTTGCACCGCCGCTGGACGAGCCGCCGCTGCTGCTGGACGAGCCGCTGGATGAGCCGCCGCCTTGGGTCAAATCGCAGCCGTCGTAGCGGCTATGGCAGTTCTCGCTGGCTTTCTGCGTGACGTCGTAGCGCTGGCCCGTGATGGCATCGAGGCGATCGAAGAGGACCGCCGACCCGACGGCGACTTTGGGCACTTTGGGCAGGGGAAGGACCCAGCCGAAGTTGTCGGCGAGGCCCTGGTAGCGAACTTCGACCCACGCGACGGTGTTCTTGTCCTTGTCGACGTAAAACAGCACGCGTTCGGCGTTCTGAAGGACCGGGTAGTCCGGTTTGCCGGGCGGCGGCTGCGGGGAGACACAAGCGCCGCATGCAAGTGCGTCAGCGGCGAACAACAAGAGGGCGACGAGGGCGACGGCTGGGACCGTACGGCCGAGCGCGGCAGGGGCGTGCATGAGGGGGCTCCGGCGATGAGGTAGCCCCGCCAATATGGCCGTTTCCAAGAACAAAGCAATGAAGAGCCGTGTGGGGCTGGATCGTGACGTGCCGGGCGTTTCACAAAGCGAATGTGCGTGCCCGAATGTGAAGTGCCGAATGTGCAGTGCCGGGCGGTTCACAAGCGAATGTGACGTGCCGGGCGTTTCACATCGCGGCTGACACTTCGCATCGCGCTGGGATCACCGGTTGACGGCGTGAATCGCTTCTCCGAGCGCGGCCTTGGCGGCTTCCATCAGCGCCTCGGACATCGTTGGGTGCGCGTGTACCGTCAGCCCAACGTCTTCGAGCACGGCGGCCATCTCCATCATGAACGCCGCTTCGTTGACCAGCTCGCTCGCCTCCGCGCCGACGACTTGCACCGCCAACACCTCGCCGCTTTCCGCGTCGCCGATGACGCGGGCGAACCCGTCCGTTGCGTCCGCCGTCATGGCCCGGCCGAGCGCACCGAACCCGAATTTGCCGACCTTGAGCTTGCGCCCGGTGGCCTTCAATTCGGCCAGCGTCGGCCCGACGGTTGCGACTTCGGGATCGGTGTAGACGACCGACGGAATCACCGCGTCCATCGCCGCGGGGTGCCCTGCGATGACCTCGGCGGCAACTTCGCCTTCCTTGCTGGCCTTGTGGGCAAGCCCGGGACCCGGGACGAGGTCGCCGATGGCGTAGACGCCGTGCGCGCCGGTGAACTGTTTGTCGTCCACCGGCACATGACCGGACTTGTTGGGCGCCAATCCGACGCTTTCGAGGCCGAGCCCTGCGCTGTTTGGGCGCCGTCCGACCGCCACGAGCACCTTGTCGCAGCGAACCTGGCCGCCGCCTTTCTTGTCGCTGTACGACAGCACGACCTTGTCGCCATCGCGGGCGAACCCCTCGACGCGCGTGTTGGTCAGGTGGGTCACGCCGAGCTTCTTCTTCTGCTTGGCCGCGACGGGACGCGCGACGTCCTTGTCGAACGCGGGCAGCACCTGGCCGAGCGCTTCGATGACGGTCACCTTGGCGCCCAGACGCGCGTACACGCCGCCGAGCTCGAGTCCAACGATGCCGCCGCCGACAACGACGAGGTGGTTGGGCACGGCCTGCAGCGCGAGGGCGCCGGTCGAGTCGATGATGTCGGGGTCGGAAAACGGCAGGAACGGGATCTGGACGGGCGTCGAGCCGGTCGCGAGAACGACGTTCTTGGTGAACACGACGTCGGTCTTGCCGTCATTGTCGCTGATGCTGACCTTGCCCGCGCCGGCCAGCTTGGCGGTCCCGTAGCGATGTTCGGCGCCGTTGGCCTTCAGCAGCGTCCCGACGCCGGTCGTGAGCTTGTTCACGATGCCATCTTTCCAGCCGATCATGGCCGGTACGTCGACGCCGATGTCGTTGGCAACCACGCCCATGTGCGCGCCGTTTTTCGCCTTGTAGTAGACCTTCGACGCGTGGATCAGCGCCTTGGACGGGATGCAGCCGACGTTGAGGCACACGCCGCCAAGCGCATCCTTTTCGACGACGAGGGTCTTCAGGCCAAGCTGCGCGCAGCGGATCCCGCAGACGTAACCGCCGGGGCCGGCTCCGATGACAACGACGTCCCAGGTTTGCGTGGTGCTGCTCATGACGTGTCTCCCGTGGTGCGTTCGATGGCCGCAGCGACGAACGGCGGGATGGTGGGCAGCGGCGATTGCCGGGTCAAGGCGACTCCTTCGTTTCGTTGAGGGGCCGGCGCCCGGCCCCTGGTGCCGAAAAAGTGTCACTCTTCGACACCTTCCCGCAGCGTGCGGCTCACTTGCGCCTTGCGTCCCTCGCGGCTTCTTCTCGATCCGTAGACCAAACGATGATCGCCGCCCTATTTTTTTCTTTGATCTCGGCACGCGCCCGGGTCAACTAGATCCAGCCCCGCCCCCCGTGCGTCGTCTTCGGCCCACCGCTAAAACGTTGGTCGAGGTCGCCAGCCACATGCGCCCCGGAGCTCTCCATGAACCGTTCCCTGCAACGCAAGGTCGCGATCCTCCTCGTGCACATCTTCGCCCTCACCGGCTGCGTGGGCGGTACCGGAAGCACCAACGCAGGCTATGCGACAGGCGCGAGTTCAAGCGGCGGCAACGACGGCCAGATCGGCGGCACCGACACGGGCTCGTCGTCGGGGACCAGCGACGCAGCAACATCCAGTTCGAGCGGCGCGGACGCCGGCTCCTCTACCAGCTCCAGCGGGGCGTCCAGCTCGGGCGCCAGCTCGTCGTCCGGGTCCAGTGGTGCATCCAGCTCGGGCGGCACCAAGAAGGGCCCGACCGATGCCGAGCTCGCCAAGGCCGGCGTCATCAAGATGCAGAAGGTCGCCGGCAACGTCGAATCGGCCAGCGCCAAGACCGACAAGATGGGTGTGGTCGGCTTCTACTCGCCCCACCACAACGCGCTCATCGAGATCAACGGCGTCCAGGGTGAGAAAGACAAGGAATCGGCGCTCGGCCAGGCGAAAGTCACCGTGCGCGTCGAGCAGTCCGGCGCCGTCTTCGCGCTCATCGTCGATCCGGCCGGCAAGCTCGCCCCCGCCTACTACGCCGGCAGCCTCACCAACGGCAAAGTCGAGGTCAGCAGCGACCAATCCGCGGCGGACAACAAGCTCGACGTCGCTTGGAACAAGGACCAGAAGAGCCCGTTCCCCGGCGACAAGTTCACGCTGGTCGGCATCTCGGTGTCGATGGTCATCCGCTTTGCCCTGCGCACAGCGATCACGATGGCGGTCACCTCGATCGTCAAGAACCTCGTCAACAAGACCTGCCTGTTCTTCAACCCGCTCTACACCGGCTGGTGCAGCAACCTCGCGGAGTTCGCCAAGGAAGCGGCGGGCGTGCTCATGGGTGGGTTGTTCATGAAGTTCGACGGCGGCCTCACCTGGTCGGCGTTTGGCTGGTCGATCGCCGAAGCCGCGGGCAACTGGCTGATTCAAAAGGGCTGTGAAAAGGCCACGGGCGCGTTCCTCGTGTCGGCCGGACCGGTCACCGGGCAACCCAATGCGCTCTACGCGGCGAACATGGGCTTGTGGAAGAAGGTCGCCCACAAGGCGCTGTACATGATCAAGAAGGACGCGACGAACCCGGTCGCCAATCCCGCCAAGAAGGCGATGGTGAAGGCCGCGGTCAAGAACACGCTGCGGCTGCTGGCCGCGACCCGCAACTTTGTGCAGATGGACCTGTACATGACGGTGCCGGGCGACAAGAAGCCCGCCATCAGCGACGGCAAGATCTTCACGTTCACGATGAAGATGGTCGAAAACATCGGCAAGGAGCTGAAGAAGGTCGTCACCACCATCAACCTGACCACCATCATCAGCTCGACAACGACGTACGTGCAGCTCTGGGACACCCTCTACGTCAGCAACAAGACCTTTGTTTACCAGCGATTGCGCGTGCAGCGGACGTCCAAGCCGTGGCTGCCCAAGGGCTTTTCGCAGGCGGTCAGTTGCGCGATCGGCCTCATCGACGGTGTGGGCGGGTACATCCAGAGCGCGACCAACACGCCGATCAATATGGACGTTTCACAGTTCGCCAACGACGCGCTGAAGCTCACCGACAGGCTGCTTGACGAGGTCTACGCGTCGGCGTGGGGCGGAACGATCGCGACGCCGTCGTGCTACCCGGACATCTTCGAGCCCAACAACAAGGCGAGCGTCAAGCAGGCGGTGAAGAACCTCGGGCAGAAGGTGACGATCGACAAGCTGTCGATGACCAAGGGCGACGTCGACTGGTTCACGCTGCCGTTGCTCGGGGCATGGGCCAAAGTCCAGGCCGGTGTCGCCGCGCGCAAACCCGACGCCGCCAACGACTGTGGGACCGTCCCTGCCGGCGCGAAGCTGTGCGTGCAGATGTATTGGTACAGCAACATCATCGAGCTTGCGGGGACCGGACCGGCCAAGATCGGCTCGGAGCACTGCGGCGTGGTCGGACCGGGTGAATCCGGCGATCCACAGGTCGCGACCCAGTGGTGGAATGTCAGCAAGGTGACCGGCGAGCAGGGGCAAACGTTGTTGGTTCGCGTCCGTCAACCGAGCGGGCAGAACCTCGACATCCCCTATCGCGCGTTCATGTTCGCGGGCGGGATTTTTTAACCTGACGACGGCGATTGGCGGCATCGGCGGATCTTTTGCTAAGGTCGGCCGAGGGCAATTGCTGGAATCGTCGCTTTGAACCGAGCCACGCGCGTCGCAGTCGCGACCTTGTGCGTATTTTGCGCGGGGTTGCCGTCCTTGGGTGGTGCTGCCAGCCCGGCCGATACGTCTGCCAAGTCCACCAAGGCTGAACACGGCGCCGTCGATGCCGCCGTCGCGCAGGCCGTCAATGGGTTCATCCTCGGCGCGCTGATTTGCGAGGCGGGCAACCGCTGCCGCGATGAAGAGACCTTCGTTTCCATGAACGCTGGGGCGGTCGCGGGCGCCGCGTTGGGCTACGTCGTCGGCCGCCAGTTTCCGCGAGGGGCCGTCATCACGACGGACACGGGGATGCTCGTCGGGGCGCTCGGTGGGGTGTTGCTCGGCGAGCGGTCCATCAAGGAAAGGCGCGACAACAACGACTGGGGTTTCGACGACGACGTCGTGCGGGCGCGTTACGTGCTGACGGGGGAGCTGATCGGTGGGCTCACGTTCGCGGCGCTGGCGTATTGGCAGGAGCCGACCGCGGCGCAGGCTTCGTTGGCGAACACGGTGGGTTTCTGGACCACGTTTTCGCTGCTGCAGTTCGCGTCACTGCGACCGAGCGCGCCGTCCAACCTGGGGCTGGGTGCGACGTTTGCCATCAGCTACGCCGCCGGCTGGGTCTTGTGGGACGATCTGCGCCCGTCGCGCTTGTCGGTTTGGAAGATCGACCTTGGAGCGATGCTGGGAACCTTTGTCGGCGCGGTCTATTTCGGTGTCTCCGACGGCGGGTCCCAGCGGTCGCTTCGCCCGGTGCTCGTCGGCACCCTTGTCGGCGCCGCTGCAGGGGCATGGTTTGCGTTCGACTCGCCGCAGACCGACACCGCTGACAACGACGTCCCACCGATATCGCTAGCGGTCGTGCCGCGCGAGGGCGGCGGGATTATCGGCGTACGCGGGAGCTTCTAATGCCTCGCCCAATCGCCGTCCTTGTCGCCCTGGTCATCGGCGCGTTTGCGACACCCGCACGAGCGCAAATGCCGTCCAGCGCGCCGCAAGTCTCGCCTGTATCACCCGACGCGGCCGCCGCGCGCTCCCTGCAAACCCAACTCGCTCGGGACGATGCCGTGGTCGCCTTCGCCGTGACACGCCTGTTGGTGCCGGTGATGGAAGTTCGCCTCGAGTACCCGATCGACGAACACCTGGCCATCGCGGCCGTCGCGGCGTACGGCGGCGACTTGAACACGTCGACCTTTGCTGAAATCGGCGTGCTCGGCGCGGGCCTTCGCGCCACGTGGATCGGCCTTGGCGATCGACGAATCGGCGTCGGCATGGCGATCGACGCGCGCTGGGAACACCACATGGGGATCGGGCCGCCTCGCAACGACGGCCCGACCCCGTTTGGCGCGGCGGCACCGGAGCTTATCGCCAACGACGTCCCCGGCGGCGGAGGCAACCAGCAACCAACTTTCGTCGGGGCGTCCAAACACGTGTTGGCGGGCGGCGGCGCCGTGGTCGCGCGCTATAGCCGCCGCCTCTTGTTCGCCGAATTCACCGGTGGAATCGGCTACCAGGCGTCGGTGTCCGATCTGCGCCAGGACGATCGCCACGCGCGCATTCGGCGCGACAGCGTGTGGGTCCATTGGGCCATTTGGATCGGGGTCTGGCTGTGAACGCCGGCCGCAATTCGCAAATCGTGCCAGCCGTGCTGGTGGTGAGCGCGCTCCTCGCTTGTTCGGCCGGGCAGGCATCGGCTCAGCTCGCCAATCGGCACGGTCACATCATGTGGCAGGCCGGACTCGTCGGTGGGTCGCTGGGCGGGTTCGCCGGGTTCGCGATCGGCTCGCATATCGACCGGCGCAGTGATGGCGGCGATCCAGGCGCTGCAGCGGCGTTGTTGACACTCGGCGGCGTGGTCGGCGGTGGCCTCGGTGGGCTCATCGTGGGCAGCGGCAGCGACGCGGCGCCCGGGCAGCTCGGTCTGGCGGCAACCGCCGTTTTCTGGACCGGCGCCCTGACCGTGCCCATCCAGTTTGCGATGGAGCAAGAGTTCGACATGCGCTCGAGCGTCTTCGTCGGCCTGACCAGCGGCCTTGTGGCCTGGCACTTGTGGGAAGACATTCCGATGACGCGCGGCCGCGTGTGGATCATTGATCTGTCCGGCGCCGTCGGGACGGTCGTTGGGGCCCTGGTGGCCAACGCGGTGGACTCCACAAACAACTTCGATCCAAACAACCAGCAGGATTTCCAAGAGCAGCAGGCCGAAGAGGACCGCAACCAGGCCATCGCGTTCGCGTCGACGATGGCGCTGAGCCTCGCGTTTGGCACATGGATCGCCATCACCAGCATCCCCGATCGCCACTACAAGGCCGTGCAGCGCCGCACCTGGGATGTCTCATTCGCGCCGTCATTCGACCCGGTCAACGACCGTCCCGGCCTCGCCCTCGTCGGCCGCTTCTGAGCCGCGAGCCCTACGGACGCTCGGCGCTGAATATGGCGTCCACGGACGGTGGCCTGTAGGCTCCTTGCCGCGGGCGTGATTCATCACCCGGTCAGGACCTAAACTGTCCCATCAGGAGGCAAAAATGATCGCCCGTTCCAATTCGCTGCTGACCACCCTGCTTGCCGTCGCTGCTGTTCTTTCGCTGACGGCCTGCGACCAATTCGCTGACGCGGTCGACGAAAACAAGAACAAGCTCGATGTGCCGGTCCAGACCAGCTACACGTTCAGCACGTCGTTCGACATCGGCGCGATCATGGGTTCGGCGGCCGGTCAGAAAGCGCCGCAGAAGATCGAAAAAGACCTCTCGCTGCCCGCCACGAGCATCGACCTGGTCAAGCAGGTGCCCGCGCTCGCCAACGCCAAGGGCCGCGTGAAGTCGTTCGAGATCACCAAGATCGACGCGCACCCCAAGGTCAACTCGGTGACCGGCGCCCTGCCCAGCTTCGATCTGCACGTCGGCGCGCACAGCAACACCGATCTCGCCCAGACAGCCAAGATCGCCACGATTCCCTCGATCCCGAGCAAGTCGACCGCGGTCGTTGCCGCGGTTCTGCACAAGGACGGCATGGCCGCCGCGCAGCCGCACTTCACGGCGCTCGCCTTCAGCCAGATGATCGTGGCGAAGATGGTCGTCAACAAGGGCGAAACGGTGCCGGGCGGTAAAGCGGACCTCGACATTACGCTCGCGATCAAGGCCGTGCTCAACCCCATCAAGTAGGCCGGCGGCGAGGCCCGCAGGTTCGATCGGAGTTCGCGGGGCGCGAGGGTCCGCCGGTGCTGCCGCACTGCCGTTCGCTATCCCGGCCGGCCCGGGCGCGCACGTCGCCCTCCCTGCCCACGAGCGCCCCGCGGGCATCAGCACACCGGCTCAACGCCGGTGAAAAGCGGCAGCGCTTCAACGAGGCGCGGGGCGAGGCGTGCGAGGCGGCGGTGGCAGTGGAGCTGGCCGCGGCGCCTGGTCTGGTGCCTGCCGTCGAAGCCGAACCGCTGCTGGCGGCGGCCGACAAGGTCGCGGCCATGCTCACAGGCCTGATTCGCAAGCACAGCGGCACCCCGTGAGGGTGTGAGTTCGCGTTCGGGTTCGGGTTCGGGTGGCCAGGACCCGGCCTATCGCTCAGTCAGCGACTTCCAATCGGGCCTCGCGAGGCCCGTTGGGCGCTTGCCACGGTCGTATCGGCCCCCGTACCCTCCGCGCCCCGACTCGCGGAGCCACGGATGCAGGCCAACACCCCACCCAATACGCACCTGGGTATCGATCGACGCCTGTGCGGTACGCCGGTCCATATCGCCGACGGGTTTGCCCGCGTGCGCATGGGCACCACCGCCGATATGACCGCCGATGACCGCGGTCTCGTGCACGGTGGGTTTGTCTTCGGGCTGGCCGACTACGCAGCGATGCTGGCCGTCAACGATCCCAACGTCGTGCTCGGCGGCGCCGACACACGGTTCCTCAAGCCGGTAGCGCGCGGCGATGTGGTCCAGGCTGAAGCCCGCGTTGTCGCCAGCCGCAAACGCAAGCGCACCGTCGATGTCTCCGTCACCCGCGGCGACGACGTCGTCATGACCGGTACCTTCACCTGCTTCGTGCTCGGCGCCCACGTACTCGACGGCTGAGCCCGCGACCGGACCCCTCGCAATCTCCGACCCACCTCACCGACCGGAACCCAGAATGAGCAAGCTTTGCGGCGGCGACCAGATTGCCGAAGTCCTCCAGCGCCAGGGCGTGCGTTTTCTCTTCACGCTCTGCGGCGGGCACATCTCGCCGATCCTCGTCGGAGCCAAGGCGCGTGGCATCCGCGTCGTTGATGTCCGCGATGAAGCCAACGCCGTCTTCGCCGCCGACGCCATCGCCCGCATGACCGGTGTACCCGGTGTCGCCGCCGTCACCGCAGGTCCGGGCGTTACGAACACGCTGACGGCGCTCAAGAACGCACAGATGGCACAATCGCCGGTCGTCCTGCTCGGTGGTGCGGCTGCGACGATGTTGCAGGGCCGGGGATCGCTGCAGGACATCGACCAGACGTCGGTCATCAAGGCCCACGTCAAATGGCACCAGTCGTGCAAGCGCGTCTCGGAGCTCGGCCCAGCGGTCGAAACCGCGTTCCGCAAGGCACAGGAAGGCGTCCCCGGTCCCGTCTTTGTCGAGTGCCCCATCGACCTGCTGTACGACGAGGAGTTGGTGCGCGGGTGGTCGGCCGAAATCGCCGGCAAGGGTCCGGCCAAGACCGCCTTCGACAAGGCGCTTCGTTGGTACCTCGGGCGACACCTCGACAAGCTCTTCGAGGGCGCCTACGACCATCAACCGCAAGGCCCGATCCGCGTGGCCGGGCGGGAACCGCTGGCGCCGCTCATGCAGCAAGCCGCCGCGATGATCCGTAAGGCGAAAAAGCCCGTGATGCTGGTCGGCAGCCAAACGCTCGTTCGCGCGCAAAACGCGTGGCACGTCGCCGAAGCCATCGAGAAGGTCGGGATGCCCGTGTGGCTCGCCGGCTCCGCGCGCGGGTTGCTCGGTCACGAGCCCGACTTGCAGATGCGGCACAAGCGCAAGAAAGCGCTCAAGGGCGCCGACCTCGTCATCCTCGCCGGCGTGCCGTGCGACTTCCGCCTTGGCTACGGCCGGGTCATCTCGGGCAAGGCCAAAGTCATCAGCGTCAACCTCGACCCCAAGACGCTGTTCAAGAACCGGGTGCCAAACCTGCCGATCCCGGCCGATCCGGGCCGCTTCATCGTCAAACTGGCCGAAGTCGCCGGCGGCCAGGGCTCTCGTTGGCAGGGCTGGATCGACGAATTGCGCGCCAACGATGACGCCCGAAACGCCGAAATCGCCGCGATCGCCGACGAAGACGCGCCGCCCGTCAACCCGCTCAAGGTCTGCCAAGCGATCGAAGAGCTGATGGCCGAAGACAGCGTCATCGTGGCCGACGGAGGCGATTTCGTGGCGACCGCGTCGTACATCATGCGCCCACGCAAGCCGCTCTCGTGGCTGGATCCCGGCGTCTTCGGCACGCTTGGAGTGGGCGGTGGCTTCGCGATGGCGGCGCAGCTTGCCCGTCCCGACGCCGAGGTGTGGCTCATCTACGGCGATGGAGCAGCGGGCTTTTCGATGATCGAGATCGACACTTTTGCCCGCCACGGCCTGCCGGTCATCGCGGTCATCGGCAACGACGCCGGCTGGACCCAGATCGCCCGCGACCAGGTGGTCATCCTCAAGGACGACGTCGGCACCGTGCTCGCGCGCAGTGACTACGAGAAGGTCGCCCCGGCTTTTGGCGGCAAAGGCCTGTCGATCAAGAAGACGTCCGACATCAAGCGCGTGCTGAAGAAGGCCAAGGAGATCGCCAAGACCGGCGTGCCCGTCATCGTCAATGCCCACATCGGCAAGACCGACTTCCGCAAAGGCAGCATCTCGATGTAGCCCGGCCAGCCCGAGCTCGCAGACCGCTTCGTCAACATCCGACCCATGCAAAACCCCGGCGTGCGCGCGACCCTCGTTGGCGCGCTGGTTCTATTGGGATTCGTCGCAGGGTTTTGGCTGCATTCCAGCAGTGGCGACGACGCGACCGGCGATTCCGACGAGCAGAATTCGCCCAAGCCGTCGCCCGCGGGCGCGTGTCGGCTGAAAAAAGGCCAGAATTGGGCCTACGATGTGCGCTCAGACACAAAGATGGCCATCGATCTCGGCGCGCTCGCTCGAGCCGGTGGTGTCGGCGGCGCTGCTCAACGCAACGTATCCAACCCGCGCGAGGTCCCAACGACGCTGACCTGGCGCCTCGACTTGCAGGCGGTCGATGTGACGAAGGACCAGGCTCTCGTGGCGGTCGCGTGGTCCGATGTCAAAGCCGTCTCCCAAGGCGCCCGAACTGTCGGTGAAACGGCGCTCAGCAACCCTGCGCTGGTGCGCCTCGGGAGCAACTGCCAGGTGCGAGGTGTCGGTACAAATCCCGATACCGCCAAACCCGCCGCGCGCGTGCAACAGGCCGCATTGCTGTCGCTCTCCTTCCGCTTGCCGACTCCCGGCCAGCCCGCTCCCGACGTCATCGAACAGGTCGCTATTGGCGCCTGCACCGTCCGCGATACCGCTTCGACCAACAACACAGAGGATGCCTCGGCAATCGTCGTCACGCGGCGCATCCTGGCTTGCGATGATGTGCGTGGCGCGGCGGGGATGAGGGCTGACGGCATCGACGCGAGGACAACGTTCACCTTCGACGACCAGCCGTGGTTTTCGCGGGCGGATGGGCGCTCCTCGTTCACGCTCAAACAAGCCACCACAACGGTCGCCACGCTTGCGTCTCAGCTTCATGTCAAGCGCGCAGACGGGCCTGCCAAGCCGGTTCAAGCCGGCGATCTTGATGGGTACTCGTGGACGTTGGAAGCCGCGGTGGCTACTCCGTCTCAGCCCGCTCGCAAGAAGCAGTGGCCGGGTCTTGGGGGCATGGCCGCGGATGTCGCGCTGGCGGAGTTTCGGCGCTTGTTTGTTTCCGGTAACGACACCGGCATCGGGGCAAGGCGGTTCGTGCGGGCGTGGCTCGCGGCCAATCCCACGGGCGCTGCCAACTTGCTCGCGGCGCTCAACCATCCCGACGTGACCGATCGTCATCGCGCCGCGGTGTTCCATTCGATGGGTCGTTTCGGTGGCTCCGGGGCGCGCAAAGCGCTGGTTGATGTGCTCGCCAACAGGGATGCGACCGAAGGTGACCGAGCCCGCGCTGCTCTCGCGCTTGCGGCCTTGCCCCGGCCCGATGACGAGGTGGTTGATGCGCTGCTCCATGCGGCTCGACGGGATGACGGGTGGCGCTCGGAAAACGATGACGCCGGTCACTCGGCAGCGCTCGCGATGGGCATGCTGGCCAAGGGGCAGCGCGGCAAGAACGAGGCTGTCGTCAAGCGCGTGCACGATGAGCTGCGCAAGGGCCTCAGCGGCGACGATCCGCAGCGCCTCGCGGAGAGCTTGTCGGCCGTCGCCAACAGCGGCGATGAACGGTTGCTCGAGGCGGCGATGAAGCTGAACGCGCACAAGGTCGATGAAGTTCGTGCCCGGGCTGCCAACACGGTCCGCTTGATGAAACCGGCCGAGACGGAAAAGGCGGTCGCGGCATGGCTGCTGCGTGAAAAATCACCGGTTGTCCTGCGCCAACTGGCCATGGCTGCGACCGAGGCCGCCACGATCCACCACACGTCCCCGTCGAGCGCAATCATCGACGCGGCGGGCAAGGGACTGGATCGGATCTATGATGCGATGGCGCGGCGCGCCCTGATCCGCTTGCTCGGCGCGCACAAGAGCGATCCGAAGGCCCAGGCGCTGCTCAAAAAGGCGTTCCGGCGTGGCTGGGATCCGGCAACCAAGGCGCTCATCGGCACGTATCTCAGCGCCGCTCAGCTCTCCGCAAAATAGCGACCAGGTGTCTCGCAGCGTGGCATCGCGCCCCGTTCGGCGCCGTATTCGCGCTACTTGATGTAGACGCTGAATTTCTTGATGTTGTTGGTCGAAGACGACTCGGGCACGGTGTTCTTGTAGTCCACGTAGTAGCCGATGTAGTTCGTGCCGGTCTTGGCCGAGGTCGGGATGTACAGCGACACGCTCTTGGTCGTGGACGTCGAACCGGCCGATTGCGAGCTCATGTAGACGCTTTTGAGGAGCTTGTCGCTGCTCGAAATCGTGCTGTTGGTCGACAGGTAGAAGGCGTCATAGCAGCCGGGCGCGGTCTTGCTGCCGTAGTTCTTCCGTCGGTACGTAAACGTGTAGTACTTGCCGCGGTACAGGGTGGTCGACGACGACGACTTGTAAAACGAGTACGCCGCGAGGTCGATGGTGCCACCGCTGGAGCCGGAGCTGCTGACGGTGATCTTCATGGTGCGCACGTTGTTGGACTCGCTGATCTCGCTGACGGCGTTCTTGTAGTCGACCTTGTAGCCGATGTAGTAGATGCCCGACTTGGTCGCGGACGGGATGTACAGCGACTTGCTGTAGGGGCCATAGGTCGAGCCGGCCGACATCGACGTGACTTTGCTCGTTGTGAGCAGTTTGTCGCTCGACGAGATCGTCGTGTTCGTCGACAGGTACCACGCGTCGTAGAACGAGTAGGCGTTGCCCGTTCCCGAGTTCTTGCGCGTGTATTTGACGGAAATGTAGCTGCCCGGCTTGACGTAGGTCGTGGTTGCCGTCAACGAGTAGGCGTACAAGTCGGGCTTGCCGGTGGTCTTCGTCTTGCAGTACGCCGTGCCTTCCGACGGCGTGCAGACCTGGTAGCTCGAGCAGGTTTGGTACTTGTCCCACTGGGTCCAGTAGTAGTTGAGAGACGACGACGAGCACGAGGCGGTGCTGTAGCCATCGCAACCCTTGTAGGCCTTGCGCCGGTAGACGTTGTTGCCGATGCACTTGCGTTCGGATTTGTAGTAGCTCGTGCCGCACTTGGTGCCCTTGGGCCGCGGCTTTCCGGTCTCGGTGTTGCAGCAGACGCCGCTCTGGCAGCCGGTCTTGATGGTCTTGCAGTAGGGCTTGCCGCCCTCGTCGCTCGTCGTGCAGGCTTGGCTCGAGGAGCAGGTGTTGTAGTGCGCCCAGGACGACTTGTGCAGCGCATCGCCCTGGGTATTGCACGTGGTCGCCGACTTGCCGTCGCACACGCCGCGCACCTGGCGCCGCCAGATCTTGTTGCCGTCGCACTTGTAGTCGTACTTGAGGACCTCGCCGCAGGCCATGCCGGGTCCCTTCAGCGAGCCCTCGAGGCAACACGCCCCGGTCGTACAGCCGGAGCCACCGGAAGAAGCGCCGCCAGACGAGTTACCGCCAGAAGAGTTGCCACCCGAGGACGTGCCACCGGAGGAAGCGCCGCCAGAAGAGTTGCCGCCTGAAGAAGCACCGCCGGAAGAAGCGCCGCCAGAAGAGTTGCCGCCCGAAGAAGCACCGCCAGAAGAGTTGCCGCCAGAAGAAGCGCCGCCAGAAGAGTTGCCACCCGAAGAAGTGCCACCGGACGAGTTACCGCCCGAGGACGCGCCACCGGACGAAGCGCCACCGTCGGTCGGGCCCCCGTCAGCAGCGGGACCGACGCCCTGGCCGCCGACGAAACCGCCGCCCGCGCCTGAACCACCGACACAGCCGGCGATGAGAAAAGCCGCGCTGATGGCGACCAACCAATCTTTCGTTACCCAACGCATCGTCGCGTCTCCTTCCGCGCACCTGCCGGGCCCTGCATCCCGATCATCGCGCGTTCGTTACATCGTCTTGTTGCCGCTACGTGTTTGCGGCTCACATCCCAAAGGTGCGGCCTGCCTGTTGCACGAAAGCGGTGCACCTCTTGTCGCACGCCACCCGGACCGAGGCCATGCATTTTTCGGCGTGGTAGCAGCTTCGCAGCCCGTCCACGCATCGCGGTGAGGGTTTCTCCCTCGGTTGCCCGGCGCAGACGTCGAGTTTCTCGCACGGCAAACAGAAACCGCGGTGGTACAGCGAGCCCACCAGGTGCCAGGCCACGCACGTCGTCATGCATTCGTGGAGCGCGGCGGGCGGTGCGACATCGGGTTCGGGCAGCGTCTTCCAGAGCAGGAATCCGGCGACCGATGCCACCACAAGGACCAGTAACAAGCCGACGACGAGCTGGGTTGCCAGCAGTCGCGTCTGCCGGCCGCGCAACAGATCGCGCCCAGGTCGATCGCCGCCACCGTGCTCGTTCATCGCCTGTCACCATCATCGTTGCCATCACCGCCGTAGACGCGTCTCAAGAGCACTTCTGGAGCACTTGCACGTCATCGATGATGACGCCCAGACCGCTGTTGGAGGTTGGATCGATGGTCGTGAAGTAGAAGAGGATCTCGACCTTCTGGCCCTTGTAGCTGTCGAGGCTGATGTTCTTGTCGTACCAGGTCTTGCTCTTGTCGCTCGTGGACGTTGACCAGAGCGTGACGGTGTTGCCCTTTTCGGACTTGAGTTGCACGTAGAGTTTGTCGTACTTCGACGACGCCTCTTTGACCATGTACAGCCAGAACTTGAGCGACAGGCCCGACTTGTTGGGCAGGTTGATGCCGACGATGCGCGCGCTGCCGTAGCTGGTTCCGAAGTCGTAGTTCTTCTTGACCGGATCGCCGTAGTAGAGGGCGCCCTTGGCCGACTTGAAGTGGTCGGACGGGTTCCATATCTGCCAGCCCTTGGCGTTTCCGTACTTGTTGGAAAACGTCATGCCCTTGGCGTTGTTGTCGTCGAAGCTGTTGTGCCAGAGCTGAGGCAGGCAGCAGCCGCTCGCCCCGGTGGGCGTGTAGGTGCACTTGGACGTGTTCGCATCGCACTTGTCCGTTGTGCACTTGTCGTCCTTGTCGTCGCACTCTTTGTCGCTGGCGCAGCAGGTCTTCTTGTATTCGCACTTGCCGGTCGTCTTGTTGCAGCTGTCGATCGTGCACTTGTCGTCTTTATCGTCGCAGTCGGCGTCCTTTTCGCAGCACTGCGCGAGCTTGTGGTTTTCGCACTTGCCGCTCTTGCAGAGATCGAGCGTGCAGGTCACGCCGTCGCCGCAGTCCTTGTTCGATGAGCAGCACTTGCCGCCGCCGGGCACGGTGAATCGGCATTTGCCCCACTTGCAGGTGTCGGTGGTGCACGCACGGCCGTCGTCGCAGTCGCTGTTGGATTTGCAGCAGGTGGTCGAATAGCCGCAGAAGCCGCCTTTGCAGAAACCGACATTGCAGCCGCCGCTGGCGTAGCAGTTGCCATCGGTCGAACACGTCTTCTTCTTGCCGGTGGACGTGAACGCGAGGTGGTCGAGGTAGATGCCCTTGCCGTTGGCCTTGTAGCTGCTGGACGAGCACGACGAGTTGCCGATCCGCGCGTAGAGCTTCACCACGAAAGGCGTGCCGGCCCAGGCGGTGACATCGTAGCTCTTCTTGTGCCACTTCTTGGCGCTCGAATACATGTAGAGCGTGCCCAGCGACACCTTCTGCTTGGTCGAGACCGGCTCGATGTAGACGTAGAGGCGGTTGTACGACGAGTAGCCGTAGCTGAAGTCGAATTTGAGGTCGAGGTCCAACGACCACGCTTGCCCCTTTGCGAGCTTGATTTCCGGGCTGGTCAGGTAGCCGTAGTTGGGGCACTGCAGGCCGGTGAAAGTCTCGGCGCTGTTCAGTCCGAAGACCGCGGCGCCCTTACCTTTGGGCATCCCGGTCGCGTCCTTCTTGGTCCACTGCACCTTCTTGGACGTTGCCTTGTCGGCGGTCCAGCCCTCGAGGTCCTTTTCAAAGCCGTATTCGACCAGCTTGCTGCACGACGCGACGGCCTTGTTCTCGCATTTGCCGGACGTGCACAGGTCTTCGGTGCAGCCATCGCCGTCGTCGCAGTCCGCGGCCGATTTGCAGCCCTCGCTGTAGAACCAGCACTTGTTGCCCGCGCACTTGTCGGTCGTTGTGGCGTCCTTGTCGTCGCACTGGTTGTGCGCCTTGCAGCAGCCGGTGATCTTTTCGTGGCTGCACTTGCCGGTCTTCGCGTCGCATTTATCGGTGGTGCAGGGATCGAGGTCGTTGCACTTGGACGCGCTGTTGTCGGTGTAGACGCAGCCCTTGTAGGAGTTGCAGGAGTCCGCCGTGCACGAGTTGTTGTCGTCGCACTTGAGCTTGTCGGGCCCGGCCTTGCACCAGCCGCTCTTGCAGTAGTCCTTGAGGGTGCACTTGTTGTTGTCGGTGCACGTCGCCTTGTCGTTGGGCAGGTGTTTGCAGCCGGTCTTGGTGTCGCAGCTATCGGTCGTGCACGGCTTCTTGTCGTCGCAGGTGGTGGGCTTACCCTTGCACACGCCGCTGCTGCATCGATCGCTGTAGGTGCACGCGTTGCCGTCGTTGCAGTAGGTCCAGTTGGACGCGTGGGTGTAGACGCACTTGTTGGACTCCTCGTTGCAGATGTCCTTGGTGCACTTCTTGTCGTCGTTGCAGTCTCTGGCCTTGCCGCCCGCACATTTGCCCTGGTTGCAGGCATCGTCGACCGTGCAGAAGTTGCCGTCGTCGCATGACGCCGTGTTGGGCGTGTGGGTGCAGCCGCCGGACGCGTCGCAGCCATCGGTCGTGCACTTGTCGCCGTCATCGCACTTGGTCGATTGGCCGGTGCACTTGCCGCTGAGGCATTTATCGCTGTCGGTGCATTTGCTGCCGTCATCGCAGGGCTTTTCGTTGAACTTGTGCGCGCAGCCTTTCTTGGGGTCGCAGTAGTCGTCGGTGCAGTCGTTGTTGTCGGTGCAGTCCGCCGACGTCTTGCTCTTGCCGCTGCAGGCGCCGCCCGAACACGCGTCGCCGGTCGTGCACTTGTTGTCGTCGTTGCACGGCGCGTTGTTAGCCGTGTGGTAGCAGCCGGTGGAGGCCTCGCACTTGTCGTCGGTGCACGGGTTGTTGTCGTCGCACTTGGTCTTGCCACCGACGCACTTCTTGGCGCTGCACTTGTCGTTGCTGGTGCAGGTGTCGCCGTCGTTGCAGGACGCCGCGTTGGCCGCAGTGGTGCAGCCCTGGTCGTTGTCACAGCCGTCATCGGTGCAGACATTGTCGTCGTTGCAATTGGGCCGCGGCTCGTAGCCGGAACCGTCCGCGCGGCACTTGAACAGCGCCTTGCCCGCGCACGCGTCTTTCTTGCAGATGCCCGGCGCGCACTTGCCCCAGGTGGTGCAGTACTGGCCGGCAGCGCAGTCCTCGCCGCCCGCGCATTCAACGCACTTGCCAAGCTTGGTGTTGCAGACTTTTTGGCACTGCTTGGATGACGTGCAAGGCGGCGCAGGCGTGCATTTGTGGTCCAGGCACGCAGACTGCTCGGGACAATCGGCGTCCGCTCCGCAGTCGACGCAAACGCCCTCGGACTTGTTGCAGACCTTGCCCAACGACTTGCAGTCCACGTCGGACTTGCAGCCCTTCGCAGTGGCGCACTTGTTGCCCTGGCAGAGCTTGCCAGCACCACAGTCCTTACTGCTCACGCACGCGACGCACGCGTTGGCGACGGGGTGGCAGACGCCTTTGTTGCACGGTGCCGCCTTGGAACATGGCGCAGACAGCTCGCCGCAGCCGCTCATCTTGGCGTTGACACATTTGCCGGTCGCCACGTTGCACGAATCGTTGGTGCAGGTGTCCTTGTCGTCGCAGTCAGCCGCAGTCTTGCAGCAGGAAGGACAATCGGCGTCCGGTCCGCCGCTGGAGCTCGATGCATCGCCACCGGAGGACGTCCCGCCGGACGAAGCGCCCGAAGACGCAGCGTCGCCACCCGAAGATGCGCCACCGCTGGACGTGCCGCCGTCGCTCACACCGCCGGAGCTCGACCCGTCGACCGTGTCGTAGGTGGTTGGCACGAACACGGAACCGCCGCCGCCGCCGCCAGCACGCGCGCCACAAGCAGTGACGAACGCAACAAGGGCGACGAGGAGGCCTATGCGTAGCCCAGATCGTGCGATCCGAGGCAGGCTGGTCGATGTCGGAATACGCCGCAAAGCCACCCGCCGCGCTGACGAAAAAGCCAACGTCGGCGCGGAGTTGCGCGACTGATACCGGTGTTTTTTGAACATCTTGCCGCCGATTTTTCCTGCGATCGCGGCGCGGCCTTATACCACATGGTCCGCCAAGATCATCAAGAGAATTCGCGCCGCCCAGGCCGCGCTCGATCGGAGCGGTTCGACGGCCACTCAGTCATGCGAAGTGAACAGTTTTTGGGCGAAGTCCCGATCACTAAGCATGACGAATTCGCCGCGATGGTTTCTGCCCGGAACTGTGTTGATGCTCACCAGCCGCACGCTTCAGGGGCGCTTGTATATGGTGCCGGATCGACCCGAAGTTCGTGAAATCATTGTCGGTGTCATCGCAATGGGTCAGCGGATGCACGCGGTCCGAATTCATGGGCTCGCGTGTATGAGCAACCATTTCCACCTGGTCGTGACGGGCGACAACACCGAGCAGATCGCCGGCTTCATGAAGTACGTGAAGGGCAACCTGACGCGCGAATTCAACGTGCTGCGGGACCGGTCGGGAACGATGTGGCACCGGCGATACGACATGGAGCTGTCCGATTGCGACGAACGATCGCAGGTCCAGATGCTGGCGTATGTGCTTGCGCACGGGGCGAAAGAGGGGCTGGTCGAGCAGCCGCAAATGTGGCCAGGGGTGTCCTCAGCGGCGCAGTTGCTGGATGGCGCGGCACCGACAGAGGGGATCTGGACGCGGCGAACAGCGATGACTCGCACGACGGCCAAGGTTATAGCCGAGCACCCGGAGCGCTTCCGGATCACGGAGCGGGTTGAACTATCGCCTCTGCCGACGCTTGAAGACCGCGATGAAGACGAGCGACGGGCGATGCTGCGTGCGGCGGTGGAAGCGGCGGTTCGGAAGGGCCTGGACGGGCGAGCGGCAGACGGACGGAGTGGGTCGAATCCGGCGCGGTCGGCGGCAGAAGCAAGGCAACGGGCGCGGCGCTTGGATTGGCGGACGACCATGGGAGCGTCGACGAAGAAGCCGCGTGGTAGGCAGACGGCGCCGTGGAGGCGGCAGGCGTCGGTCGAGGCGATACGCGCCATCGGACAATGGTACGCGGAGGCGTCGAGGAAGCACCGAGCTGGCGAGGCTTGCGCGTATCCGCCGTTCACCATCCCCGCATGGCTTCGGATGGGGGAAGCGGAAGGCGTCAGATTCAAGCGACTCGGCCGCCGGGCGCGCAGGCAGTGGCGGCGCCGCGCAAAGACCGGGGTTCGATATGGCCCCGAGACGTACTGTCGCGCTAGGCCACCGCCGCCTGGAGGTCGCTAGCGGCGGCCGATAGCAGCTCGAAGTTTTGGCACGAAGACCTGCGGGTCGAGGCGGGGACGTTTGTCCTCCGCCTCGGCTTTTCGGCGTTTTTGCGGGATTTCGACGCGATCCAACGGGACTTGTGGCTCGGCCGGGCTGCAAGGGCCCGCCGAGACGCAAGAACGCCGCGGATCTGCGGTGGTGTCACTCCCGTAGGTGGATTTGAACGCCGTTTTTGCGGGATAGCCACGCCATAACATGCTGTCATCTAAAGGTTATTGAACTTGTCTGACAGGTTCAAATGGACAGACAGGTTCAAATGGACAGACAGGTTCAAATGGATCTTGAATTTGTCCGACAGGTTCAACGGTTCAACTCCGACGGACATGTTCAGCGCGACTCCGCCTCATCAGACGGCCGAAGAACGACTGTCAGAACAGCTTCATTTGGCTCGCGACTGGCCGCCATTTCTGCACGTTCAGCCCGGTGTGATGCCGCAGGTTGTCGCTGAGGATGTTCGCGTACTCCGGCGCCCGCACATTGTCAGGCTGGTGCGCCATCACGTAGGCCGTATCCAAGCCAAGGTCGAGCCACGTACCAATGCGCTTCGACCAATCCACGGCGCGGACCATGTCCGTCGCGTGCAAGTCGTTGCCAACCAGTCGCAGCATCATGACGTCAGCCGTGAGCGAGCTGTGACACGCGTCCCGGCGACCGGCGACATCGCAGACGACCGTACCCATCTGTCTCCGCTCGAGCATGCGACGTGCGGCAGCGACAAGGCGCCCGCCGGTGAACCAATCAGGGTGACGAAACTCGACGACAAGGCGCAGTTCGCGCGGCCACGCGTCGAGGACTGCAGCGACAAGCGCACCCTCCGCCGGCCCAACTTCGGGCGGCCACTGCAAGAAGAAAGCGCCAAGGCGTTCGCCGAGCGGCGTCATCACGTCCAAATAGCGACCGAGCGCTGCGATCGCGGCCGAAAGATCGGGCTCGTGTGACACGTCCCGGACTATTTTGGCGCAAAACCGGAACGAAGCGGGAGTCTGTGCGCGCCATTTGTCGACTGTCGACGGCGCCGGGACCCCGTAGAACGTCGAGTTGAGCTCGATCGTCGGAAACTGCGACGCGTAGTGGCGCAAGAACTCGCCCGGTTTGCTGCCGCGTGGATAGACGCGTCCGAGCCAGCGCGGCTCCCCCCAGGCCGGCACGCCAACCAGCACTTTCGGGACGGCGTTGGGCTCACGAACGACGCATTCAGCGTTGGAGGGGTCGTCCTCGGGCAAGGCGAAATCCACGCCGCGAATGCTCGCCAGCTTGCCGTAGTCCATCGCGAGGTCCCAAAGCGACTCGGTCGTGGCGCCGATACTACCCGCTTGCACCTTGGACGCGCCTATGCGCGCGCTCGAAAACAGGGCTTTTGTTGTACCGCAAAAGCGTTACTCTCCCGCCCACCCAAGACCCAGTGCCCGATGGAGGAAGCCATGGCCGCAGGCAAGCAGCTGCTCGAGTGTGTCTACGATCACGAGAAGAACCGCCCCAACGACGTGTGGATGACCCAGCCCACCGGTGGCGGCGCGGTCAAAGACTACACCTTCAAGGAAGCCGTCGATCGCGCCCGCCGCATGGCCGCGCACATCAACACCCTGGGGTTGGAGCCCGGCAGCAACATCGCGATCCTATCGAAGAACTGCGCCCACTTCATCATCACCGAGCTGGCCATCTGGATGGCCGGTCACTGCACGGTCGCGCTCTTCCCGACCTTGAACGCAGAAACGGCGTCCTACTGCCTCGACCATGCCGAAGCCAAGCTGCTCTTCGTCGGCAAACTCGACGTGTGGCACGAGATCGAGCCCGGCGTCCCAGACGACATGCCTCGCATCACCATGCCGCTGGCGCCCAAGACCACAGGCACATCCTACGACGAAATCGTCGCCAACACCGAGCCGATCGCCGGCAATCCGACCCGTGACCTGGGCGACCGCGCGCTGATCATCTACACCTCGGGCAGCACCGGCAAACCCAAGGGCGTGATGCACGGCTTCAAGCAGATCACCGAGGCGGCGCACGGCATCGTCAAGGCGCTTGAGTTCACCCGCAATGACCGCTGCCTGAGCTACCTGCCGCTGGCCCACGTCTTCGAGCGCGCCTACATCTCCTGCACCTCGATGATCGTCGGCAACCACCTGTTCTTCGCCGAAAGCCTCGAAACATTCGTCAAGGACCTGCAGCGAGCGAGCCCGACGCTGTTCATCTCGGTGCCGCGGCTGTGGCTCAAGTTCCAGCTGGGCGTGTTCAAGAAGATGCCGCCCAGGAAGCTGGCCCGACTCCTGCGCATCCCGATCCTCAACAACATCGTGCGCAAGAAGGTACTGACCGGACTCGGTCTGCAGCACGTCCGGCTGGCGGGCAGCGGTTCGGCGCCGATTCCGGCCGAGCTCATCGCCTGGTACCGGTCGCTTGGCCTGAACCTGCTCGAGGGCTACGCGATGTCCGAAGACTTCGCCTACAGCCACCTCTCCACGCTCGAGTACACGGTCCCCGGCTATGTCGGTGTGCCCTACCCCGAGGTCGAGGTCCGCATCTCCGACGCCGGTGAGATCCTCATCAAGTCGCCGGGCTGCATGATGGGCTACTACAAAGAGCCTGAAATGACGGCGGAATGCTTCACCGAAGATGGCTTCTTCAAGACCGGCGACCGCGGTGAGCGCAAGGCTAGCGGCCTGCTCAAGATCACCGGCAGGGTCAAGGAGATCTTCAAGACGTCCAAGGGCAAATACGTCGCGCCCGCGCCGATCGAGAACATCATCAACAACAACGAAAACATCGAGCTGTCGTGCGTCTCCGGTTCGGGTCAGCCGCAACCCTGCGCGGTCGTTGTTCTCGCCGAAGACATCCGCCCCAACGCCAGTGACGCGGCCGTCCGTGCCAAGCTGCAGGCCGAGTTCGAAAAGCTCCTCGCCGAGGTCAATGGCCAGGTCGAGCACCACGAGCAGCTGCAGTTCATCGCCGTCGCGTCCGATGAGTGGTCCATCGCCAACGGGATGCTGACCCCCACGATGAAGATCCGTCGCGGCGCGATCGAGGACAGCTTCACCGCCAACCTCGAAGGCTGGTACGACGCCAAGAGCAAGGTCGTCTGGGCGTAATCCGCTCGACGGAACGCAGCTAGAGCGTAACGCTCGCGTCCGGTCCGACTTTCTGGATCGCGCTGCGAATGTCGAGCAGTGCGTCCCCGGCGCGATCGACCTCTCCGCAGATGCGCCGGCCAATGCGCTCGTACAGCAGCAAGCCCAGGTAGGGTCGCTTGCGGACCATGTGCTGAAAGCGCACCCGTTGAATCTCGAGCAGCATCGTGTCGACGACGGCTTCGACGCGAGCACGGCTCTCGCGCGGGCGCATCAGGGTCGTTGAGCCGAAATGGTCGCCGGGACCGAGTCGAACGCCGCCTCGCTTGGCGAAGTTCGCGCGCACTGACCCTTGCGCGACGATGTACATCGACGCGAAGTCCTGGCCCGCGTCGAAGAGAACGTCGCCGGCCTCAAGTCGCACGAGGCGGGCCGCGCTGAGCACGTGGTAGAGCCGAGCGAGCCCCAGCCCGCGGAACAAATGGACCTTTTCGAGGGCGTCGATCTTCAGACTCAGCTCGACGTCGACGCGACGAGTTGGCTCGGGCTCGACCACCTCGTCGATGGCCATGACAAGCGCGGTGATGTTGTCGTGTCCACCGAGGCGGTTCGCGAATTCGACCAGCTCTTCGACCACGCCTTCAAGATCGTCATCGGCCAGCTCATCGGCCAGCCATGTGTGGCTGTCGATGTAGCCGTGCAGTCCGTCGCTGCAGAGCAGGAAGCGGTCGCCGGGGCGGACATCGAGCAGGAGTGTGTCGACCTGGACGACAGGATGGGTACCAACCGAGCGCGTCAACGCGCTGGCGAATGGATGGTCGCGGACGTCTTCGGGGGCGAGCAGGCCTCGAGCCAGGAGGTCGTCGGCCATGGTGTGGTCGCTGCTTAGCCGGTGCACGTTGCCGTCGCGACAGACGTACAGACGTGAATCGCCAACGTGTCCCATGACGGCATGACGTCCCGCGGCGATGACCAGGGTAGCGGTGCAGCCCATTCCGCGTGCGTCAGCTTGGGAGGTGGCGAGCGCATAAACCCGGCGCGAAGCTTCCTGGATCGCGTACTCGGCGAGGCTTGCAAGGCGTTCAACGTCGGCGTGGCCGATCGCGATCGCGGCGAGCGTGTCGCGCTGTTGGTGCAGGGTGGCGCGGATCGTGCCGATCGCGGTTTCGGCGGCGAGCGCTCCGTTGGCGTGCCCGCCCATTCCGTCGCAAACCACATACAGACCGAGATCGTCGTCTACGAGGAAGCGGTCTTCGTTGTCGCGGCGCTCCTGTCCGGTGTCGCTGAGCCCCGCCGCTTCGATATGCATGACGCCTCCGTGCCCTATCGGCAGCCCTGACGGGAGCGTACTTGGATCGGCCGCTGCTCGCCATCCGGGTGGGGCTGGCCCCGATGGCCAAGTACCAAAGAGAACTTCACAACCTTGACCGGCAACTCACATGGTATACCCGCGCCTCCCACGCGCGTGGTGTCTCTGAGGTGCCATTGCACAGGTGCACAAACCGCGCCCCTGTCAGCAAGGCCCCGCGGGTGGAAATATAATGGGGTATTGCTGCCTTTCCGCAGCTCCCGGCAGGAGGCCAAAATGGCTCGCAGCGTGACGCATAAACGACAAGAAGGACGGTACCCAGCGCTCATGTCGGTGCTGAATCGACGGCGTGGGGTCTTCGGCCTGTGCGACCGCGAACTGGCCGAGCGCACCCAGAGCCGGTTTGGCGTCAACAAGAACGTCTCGCAGGTCTACCGCATCCTGCGCGGCGACTCCGGCACCCGCCAGCGGTACGCCGAGCAGCTGGCGCAGGTTGTGGACGTTGGCCGTCATGTGGCGCGTCTGCTGATCGAGTTCGATGACGAGCTCGTGCCCTTGCACATCCCCGAAGAGGCGCCCACCCGCGCCGAAGCCGACAAAGTGCTCGCCGCGTACCACCGCGACGAAGATATGTTCGCGTTGCAGGGTGCTGTTCGGCTGTACGAGCAGTCGATGGGGCGCACCGGCGCTGAAATGGTGCTGATCCGCGGCGATATGAGCCTGCTCATCGGCAAGGTCATTCGTCTGCACGGATGCCACCCGGGCTTCATCGATGACGCGCTGCGATTCGTGGACGACGCCGTCGACCTCTACCTGGCCCTGCTCGACAACCCCAACGTCGACCGTCACATCATCGACGCGCAGATCCTCGCCGCCGAGCTCGAGCGCGGCACCATCTACCGTCGTCGCGGCCACCTCGAGATGGCGCGCCGCACACTCAACGCCTGCCGCATCGTCCAGGTCGACGTGCTCGCGCGAAACCCCTGGCTCGACGGCAAGTGCTGGCACGGTCTGGGCGATCTCTACGAGCAGAAGAGCCTCATCGACAGCAACAACGACGCCGGTGACCGCTGGGCACAGATGGCGCGCGACGCGTACAGCCGTGCGCTGACGGCATACAGCGTCGAAGGACGTGACAAGACGCGCGTCGACCGCCACGCGATCGAGACCGACCTCGCGATGCTCGATATCCGAGATGGCGACATGGGTTCGGCCCTCGCCCGCCTCGACGCGATCGATGAAGAAGGCCCGCTGGCGCCCACGGTGGCCGCCCGTGCGTACAACCGACGGGCTTGGGCGCACCTCAAGGGTGGCGAGCCGATGAAAGCCCAGCGCTTCGTCAAGCAGGCCGTGCAGGCGTCCACCAAGGCGGGCGACCCGCTGCTGATGGCCATGGCCGAAGTGCTTCGCTACGAGCTGTACCGGGACCTCGGCATGGCCAAGAAGTCGGAGATGCAGTACGAGCAGGTGCTCGACTGGGTCTACCGCGATGGCATTCGTCACGCCGAAGTGTTGATTCCGGTCGCGGCCCACGAGCGCGAGCAGAAAAACGACAGCCAGCGGCTTGCGTGGCTGCTCAAGGTGCCGTGGCTCAACGCCATGTTGACGGCCCTTCTCGTGGTCAGCTTCATCGGCTGCGCGGCTGAGGATTACGGTCCGGCTGCGACCGAGGTACACCAAGCGATCACGTTCGACCTCGACCTCTCGGCGGCGGCTTCCGACCCGAAGGGCCCGGTGCTCAGCGATCCGAAGGGACCCCGCGGCTCCGATCCGAAGGCACCGGCCAGCAGCGATCCCAAGAACCCGGCGGGAAGCGACCCCAAGAATCCGGCCGGAAGCGACCCGAAGAACCCGGCGGGCTCCGATCCCAAGGGGCCGGCGAGCAGCGACCCGAAAAACCCGGCTGGCTCGGACCCCAAAACGCCCGCAGGCAGCGATCCGAAGAGCCCAGCTTGCTCGGATCCGAAGGCGCCCACTGGCAGCGACCCGAAGAAAGGCACGGAATGCCCCGCCGGCAGCGATCCGAAGACCGAAGCTGGCAGTGACCCGAAAAAGCCCGACGGTTCCGATCCGAAGAAGCCGACCAACGACGACTACGACGACGACGACGACGACGCGCCGATCGACACCACTGCCTAGCGAACTCGCCCGATCAGCTACATGTTCACGAGCAGCCAATCCATGGCGCGATCGGGGACGATGCGACGAATTACCGACGCCATCTTCGCATCGGGCCCCACCGGATAGCGGGTCTTGGGGCGCTCGGAACAAAGCGCGTGTTCAATCGCGATCGAAACGGCCTCGACCGACGTCGCCATCTTGCGGTTGTTGCGGATGCGGGTCGCGAATCGCTTGATTGTGTCGCCGTACAGGGCCAGTCCAGTCTCGCCCAGCTTGGCCTCCATCTCGTCGAATTCGTCGTCGGCCTTGTCCCAAATAGGTGTCTCAATCACGCCGGGTTCGACGACGCACGACCAGATGTCCCAGTGACGCAGCTCGCCGCGTAGACCGTCGCTGATGGCTTCGACGGCGTGCTTGGACGCGCAATAGGGCGAGAGCAAGGGTGTCGTGACCTTGCCGGCGATCGATCCGACGTGAACGATTCGGGCGCCCGGACTCCGGCGCATGAGTGGGATCGCGGCTTGCGTCATGGCGATGAGGCCGAAGACGTTGACGTCGAACTGCCAACGAATCTCGTGTAGGGCGAGGATCTCCAGCGGCCCTCCCACGGCGATTCCGGCGTTGTTGACCAGGCCGCCGAGTTGGCCCCCTTGCAGATGTTCATCGATCAGGGCAACGCAGGCGTCGATCTCGGCTTGCTTGGTCACGTCCACGCGTACGGGCACCAGCTTGTCGGACCCGGCCGCAGCGAGCGACTGCGCGTCTTGGTCCTTGCGCACGCCAGCGAACACTTTCCAGCCGAGGCGGTCCATGTGTAGCGCGGCGTCGCGGCCAATCCCGGTTGAAGCGCCGGTGATGAGCACGCTCTTGGTAGCGGGAGTCTTCATTGGTGGTCCTGGTCTTTCGGATCGGATGGGGCGGCGGTGAGAATCAGGCGCGCCGCGATCGCGGCATCTCGTTCAGGCGTCTGCCGGTGTCAGGCATCGATTCGATAGAACGCCCGCTTGGCGTTGGTGCCGACGATCTTGCTGCCGACGTCCGCGACGAGCATCTGCATGCCGTATTTCTTGCGCAGGGCCCTGTATGCCACATCGGCTTCATCGCCTTCGAGGCGTTCACAGGTGCCGTCGAACCAGTCGCCTTTTATCGCGCCGCGCACGCCGCACACGGCGAACCGACATGCGGAGTTGCGCGCAAGGCGTTTGACCTTCCAGCTCTCGCGGTTGGTGAAGAAGTAGAGCTTGCCGCCCGACTCGGCAAACCAAATTGGTGTCTTGACGCCGGCGCCGCTCTTCTTGAACGTCTCGAGGTTGATGTAGGGCTGATCTTTGAGCGCTGCGAGGACGGCGGCGGAGGTTGTCATGGCGGTTGTCTCGATGCTGAACGTGGGCTGTTCTGCCGATGAATCGGTCGGCGATCTGCGAGTTGGACGAGGTGAGTCTCGCGCTCGCGACCTGAGCACACAAGCACGCGCAAGGCCGCGCGCAACCCGGCGGTGGCGCAAATGGCATCGAATCGGACGCAAAACTTGCAAGTTGCGGGGCAATCACTGAACATCCGTACAGCGGTACTGAACGGACCTGAACAGAGCCGCTCACGATAAGACACAGACTGTCTTATGCACGTGGAATGGTCCACCTCGACGCAACGGCGACGTTGCTGAACAACCTGGAAGAATGCGGCGGCGACGCTGCTGAACACCGGACATCACCCGAACCACTCGAACCCGGCTCTTCACGCGAATAGCTCGACTCTTTAAACGAAAAGCCTCGGTTCTAAAAACGAATACGTTTCGTTCTCACCCGAACAGTTACAGGAGCCCAACATGGCCCGCAACAGCCGCAAAAAGCCCGAAGCCTCAGCCCACATCGCCGACCCCGCCGCCAAAGAGCGCGCGATTACGACGGCACTTTCGACCATCGAACGCAACTTCGGTAAGGGCGCTATCGTGCGTTTGGGCGATGGTGAAGGCCTGATGTCCGATATCGAGTCGATCACCACCGGTTGCCTCGGCATCGACATGGCGCTTGGGATCGGTGGCTTCCCACGCGGCCGTATCGTCGAGGTCTACGGGCCGGAATCGAGCGGTAAGACCACCCTCGCCTTGCACGTCATCGCCCAGGCCCAAAAGCTCGGCGGTGTCGCTGCGTTCGTCGACGCTGAACACGCGTTGGATGTCGGCTACGCGCGCAAGCTCGGCATCAAGACCGACGAACTGCTCGTCAGCCAGCCTGATTACGGTGAGCAGGCGCTGGAGATCGTCGATACGTTGGTCCGTTCGGGCGCGCTCGACGTCGTGGTCATCGACTCCGTGGCCGCGCTGGTGCCCAAGGCCGAAATCGAGGGTGCGATGGGCGATTCCATTGTCGGCGTCCAGGCCCGTCTGATGAGCCAGGCTTTGCGCAAGCTGACCGCATCGATCAACAAGAGTCGCACGACGGTCGTCTTCATCAACCAGTTGCGTATGAAGATCGGGGTGATGTTCGGCAGCCCCGAGACGACAAGCGGTGGCCATGCGCTCAAGTTCTACAGCTCGATGCGCATCGACGTGCGTCGGATCGGACAGATCAAGAAGGGCGACGATGTCATCGGCAACCGGACGCGTATCAAGGTCGTGAAGAACAAGCTTGCGCCGCCGTTTCGCAAGATCGAGTTCGACATTCTCTACGGTGAAGGCATCTGCAGCACGGGCGACCTGATCGATCAGGGTGTGGACGCTGGAATTATCGACAAGATTGGGTCCTGGTACAGCTTCGATGGTGAGCGGCTTGGCCAGGGTCGTGAGCGCGTGCGCACGTTGCTCAAGGAAGAAGACGAGCTGCGCCACCGTATCGAAGCTCAAGTTCGCGCGACTGCATTCGGCGTGACGGAGACCGAAGGCGGCGAGGCAATGGCACCTGCGGCCGAAGGATAATCCCTCCGGTTCGCCTGAATCGGGTGACGAAGGACCAGACGACCGAGCGGCGACGACTCGTCCCCTGTGCGAGCGGCGCCCCTGCCCTCGGTCGTCTGGTTCTTCGTGTTCTTGCGCGGCATGTGTGAGCGCCATGTGTGAAGTGCCGGGCGTTTCACCAGCGCGTGTAAGGCGGCGAATGGTAAGTGCCGTGTGTGAAGTGCCTGTGTGAAGTGCCGGGCGTTTCACCAGCGGACGGACCGGCACGTGCGAGGCCCCGAGTGGAAAGCGCTGCGTGAGAAGTGCCCGGCGGCGCGCGTGAGTGTGGAGACTCGGGCTATTCAAGGCTGAAGATCGAAAGCGCTTTCGTCCTTGAGCTCGATCATAGAACTATAATGTCTGGAAATAATAGGAGAAATCGTGTGGAATGCCTGCAATGCAGACGCGCTCCCGAGCAAAGCGATATCACGCCGCGGACAAACTGGAGGAACGCCGCCAGACTGGCCCAAATCGTGAAACGCCCGGCACTTCACCGGACCCCGCTCAGTCGCGCCGCGGCATCACTTCGACCTCGCCGGTGAACACTTCTGTCGCCGGACCGGTCATCGTGGCCGCGCCGTCGGCATCCAAGACGATGGTCAGCCAGCCACCCGGGAGCTTCACGCGAACACCTCGCGCGGCGGATTCAACAGGGATGTGGCCGAGCTTGACGGCAGCGCACACGGCGGCCGTCGCTCCCGTACCGCAAGCGAGCGTCCATCCACAACCACGCTCGTAGACATCGCAGCGCATCTGCACCATCGGCACGTTGTCTTCGCCGGTCGGCCCGCGCGGATCGTAGTCGTCGTCGATGGCGCTCAGGACGCGACAGAACTCGATGTTCGCGCCGGCGGGAAACAGCTCGTGACTACCCAACTCCGGAGCGACGGCTTCCCGCTCATGGGGCGTAAACGGGTCGAACACGACGCCGTGTGGATTGCCGGTTCCGACGGCCGTGATGCGGAGGTACCGGCCAGCGGCCTTGATCTCCTTGTCGATGACGGGTTGCTGTGCGGCGGCCGGGACGGCTCCGGGTGCAAAAGTCGGCGTCCCCATCGCGACAGAGACCTCGGCGACGCGACCGCCGGCGTGTTTGTGCATCTCGCAAAACAGCTTGCCCGCGTCGGTATGCACGAACATCCCGTCGCCGTAGACGTCGTGCCGATCTGCCATGTACTTGACGAAGCAGCGCAGCCCGTTGCCGCACATTTCGGGCACAGAACCATCGGCGTTGATGACGGTCATCGTCGGCTCGTACTTCTCACCGGTGAAGAGCAGCACCCCGTCCGCCCCGATGCCGAAGTGCCTGTCACAAAGCCGCTCTGCGAGCCGTGTCTTGAAATCGATCTCGAGGTCTCGAACGTCGAACACGAGGAAGTCGTTGCCGAGGCCGTGCATCTTCACGAATGGCAGCTTCATGGCTGGCTCCAGGTATCGCCCACCTAGCGAGCATCACAACGTGGCGAGGCGCGCGTCGCCTTGAAGCTAACCGCACTTGCCCGACTTGCACACTTTGGCGGTCCCGCAGACTGTCCCGTCATTCACCACAGCATTTGTGCAGCCCTTGCCGGGTGTGCACGAGTCGATGGTACAGGGGTTGCCGTCGATGCAGGACTTGACGGTCACGTCGGCGCAGAAGCCCGCTTTGACGCACTTGTCATGCCCCCAGCCGGAGAATCGCGCCACGATGCTGTCGTAGTGGTAGTAGCCATACTTCTGCTTCTGCAGCTTCGACGCCCCGACAGCGAAAAGCGTGCCGTCCTGCAGCGTCGTCAACCCATAGAAGACCTCGTCCCGGCTGCCGCTGACCAGCACGTCGGTCAGCTTTCCCCCGTCGGCCGCGAGCGTGAGAAGCCGCAGTTCTGCTCCGTTCTTCGCGTTGTAGGCGTGCCCGGCAAGCGCGAAGCGTCCATCGGGAAGTCGCGAGATACCCCAGATCTGATCCGCTCCACCACCATCATATTCGCGGAACCACGCGACCTTGTTGGCCGCATTGATCTTGGCGGCAAAGCTGCCCTTCGCACTCCACCCAGCCACAGCGAAGCCCGTGTCATACGTCGGGACGATCGTGCGTATGTCACGTCCGGTAATCGGCTGGATGTTGACGATGAAGGCCTTGGACTTCGTGCCCTCATAAACCGCCACGTATCCGCGGTCGGTCGCAGCGCCGATCCGCCCGTTACCGGACACCGCGACGTCGTTGAACGCGCCGACGTTCTTGGCATAGGCAGGGCTCGACAACTGCTTGCCGGTCGTTGCGTCGATCTGCTGGAGCCACGTGAAATACTCCGACCCGGATTTGACGTAGCCCGCCACCACGTACTTGTCCTTCCCGTACCGCGCCATGCTCGCCAAGAGCCTCCAAACGGAGGGCTTGTAGCCAGACGGGTACAGGTCGCGAGCAACCAAGTTCGTACCCAGCTCGTCGAATCGAGCGAAGACGCCGCGTGCATTCTTGCCCTGGTAGCTCTTGTGCATGCCGATCGCGGCCACCGAGCCATCCGCCCGCACGTCAAGGTCGTAAAACGACACGCTCGAAAACGGTGAGTAGCGCCCTGTTCGCAGGACGTTGCCGCCGCCATCCATCCAGACGACGTGGCCGGCGTCGCATCCACTGCAAATGCCGCTCGTGGCGCTGTGCTGCACGGAGCCGACCGCAACAATCGTGCCGTCCGGAGCCTGGGACGCTGCCCGCAAACTCTCGCCATCGAAATACTGGCCGCCCTTGGCGAAGCTATGGCTGCGGACGAAGAGCTTGGCGTCCTTCTTCACGCACGACGCGTTTTTGTCGCATCGCCACGTCGCCGTGCAAAACGACTTGCCCGTACACGGCCGGTTTACCGCCGCCGGGTGCTTGCACTTGCCGCCAGCGCAGGTGTCATTGGTGCACAACTTGCCATCCGAGCAGTCCGAAACGCTCTTGTCGGGGCAGGCTCCGGCCCCTTTACACGCGGTGTTGCCCCAGGCGTCGATGCGAGACACCCATGCCTTGCGGTTGCCGCCCCCCCGCTAACAGCTTTCTTATCGCGGGAATTAATGAAGTTCTGGCCGCCGACAAGAAGCAGTCCATCGTCTTCAGTTGCGGTCCCGGCGAACGGCGAAATGTATTCCATTTCCTTGAGCCCGGTGCTGTAGCCGGTCTTGGGATCGAGCCGATGCAACTGCGGTTGGGCGTGTGGCTTTTTCACCACCAGCAAGGAGCCGTCGCTCGCCTGGACCATCGCCGGCAACACGACCGAACCCGGAAACCCATATGGGTGTCCCAGGTCCTTGCGCCAGCGCACCAATCCATCCCCCTCGAGGCCGAACACGAACCCTCCAGCCTGATCTTTCAGCGGGTGGTAGGTGCCGGCGATAGCGATACCGCCGTCTTTCATCGAAACAATGACGTCGGCGGCAACCAAGCTCGCTTGCGGGATGATCCGCTGCCAACCGACCTTTCCCTGTGCGTCGGTCACGAGGACCCAAACACCGGCTCCGGACCGTACACCGGCGACTGCATAACCCTTCCCGTGCCGGGTAGCGGCGTACAGGATCTCGTTGCTCGCGTCGCCGATCGACACGTACTTGGTCTGAAATCCCTTGTCGCTGATAAACGCGAGCCACCCGTTGTACGACTTCGACGGCGCGTGATGATGCCGGCCCACCGCAACAACCCCGCCATCGTGCCGGGCCACCGCAGCGTACGCGCGGGATGTGTTGCCGTCCCGGTAGCGGAAATTCCACTGCTTCGATCCGGTCTGTGGATCCACCGCGTAAGCGAAGGCCTCGTACGGTGCCCCGGTCTTCGCGAGACCGAACCCGACCAGCACGGCGCGCTTGGGCAACGAAACGACCGCGGTGAAGCGTTCCGACAGTGCCGAACTAAACCTCTTGTCCCACTTCACGTCACCGACGGCGCTGAGTCCCTTCGCCCGCGGTTGGACCAGTTTTGATGGGGACGTGCGCTGTGTGGCGCCCGCAGCGACATACCGCACGCTCCCGGTCCCGCCGACATCGGCCGCAGCGTCGAGCCAATCCAAGTAGTACGACGGCGACCCGAGCGGCCTGGGCAACTCTTTGAGCCACAGCTTGCCGTACACCCCCTTCTTGCATTGGCTGTTCTCACAACGCGCGCCGACCGTGCAGTCCTTGCCGTCATCACAAGGCAGCGTATTGGCCACCCAGCGGCACCCGGAAATCGGATGCGCTCCGACCTTCTTCGGGTCGCAGATGCCCGTTTGGCATACATTTCCGTTGTCGCAGACCTTGGCGTCCGCCTTGTGCTGGCAGCCCGTTTTCGGATCGCACGAGTCCACGGTGCACGACTTGCCGTCATCGCAAGCGCCGGCCTTGGATCCCTTGCACGCCCCAGCTTTGTCGCACGCGTCGCCCTTGGTGCAGACATCCCCGTCATCACAATTCGACCCGGCCGCGCGCGGCTTGGACTGACACCCGGTCGCGGGCGCACATGTCGTGTCGGCGCAGGGGCCGCCATCGGGGCAGGTAGCCGCCTTTCCACCGACGCACTTGCCAAGCGAGCACGCCTCGTCCTTCGTGCAAAGGTTGCCGTCCTCGCAGGCATACGTGTTGGCCAGGTGCACACACCCGCTCCCGGCCTCGCACAGGTCATTGCGACACGGGTTGCTGTCATCGCAATCAGCGGCCTTCTTCGTGGCGCATTTGCCGGCCGCGGCGCACGAAACATGCCCCCATGCTGTGCTCCGAACCACGACCGCGTCGGTCGCCCCGCTTGTGGCCCCGGCAGATTTGCTCCCGACCGCGACAACAACCCCGTTGCCCAGCACGACGACACGCGCCAGCCCGCCAGCGACGCCATCAAACGGCTTGCGCGGCCACACCACGTGCCCGTTCGCATCGACACCGGCGAGCCATCCCGTCGCGTTCTTGTTCGTCCCCGAATCGCCAGCGAGCACGTACCCAGGACCGAGCCGAGCGACACCACGAACCTGGTGCCCCGCCGGCATCGCAGCCTTCCACGCCACCTTTCCAGCGTCGCTGTACGCGATCAGCATCCCGGTGACGCCGGACGGACCAAAGAACCCCGCCGTCGTCAGCCAACCATCCGAAGTGGCGACCACGCTGTTGTGACTCGCAGTCGACTCAAGCCCTGAGCGCGTCCACGAAAGCTTGCCCGCCGCGTCGATGCGCCCGATCCACGAAACGAAGGGCTGCTTGCCCCCGGCCGGGTTCTTGCGGAACCCAACAACCGCCGCGACGCCATCAAAACGAACCGCATGACCGAACGTCTGCATGTAGCCGCCGACAGGTGTCGCGATCGTCGCCGCAACCGCGCCGCCACCGGTCATCTTCCACAACATCGCTTTGCCGCCACCGCCGCCATGGGCGGCGCCCGACATCGCAAACCCGCCACCGGGCAGCGTCGAGAGCTCCGCCACAGACTCTTCCGACCCGCCAGCGCCGACCGTCTTGTCCCAAAGCACACCCGCCTTCGCATCGGCTGGCAACGCAACAACCCGCACGTCGAGCCCGCCATTACCGGGCGCCGCGCCGGCCACGACCATCGATCCATCGGCCCGCACCAACAGGCCCGGGGCTTCGGTCTTGCTGTTGAACGTCTTGTGCGGGATCGATCGCGTTGCGCCGGCATCCCCTTCCGGTCCGACCCGGGTCACAAACCACAGGTTGGCCGTCGCGTTTTTGGATTCCGTAGCGTCTCGCGCGAGCCCGGCAACAAACACCGCATCGCCCTTGCCCGCGTGGACCGCCGAAGCCGTCCGCGACTTGCCGGGTGCAGTCAACGTCACGACTCCAAACCGCGCCTTCTTGCCAACCTTGCACGAACCGCCGACACACAAATCACCGAGCCGACACGCGTCGCCATCGTCACACGAAGTCCCATCGGCGGCGGTCTTCACCACACACTGAAACGTCGTCGTCCCGGTCGAATGGCACGCGTTGACCTGGCACGCCTTGACGGGCTCATTGCAGATCGCCACCTGCCCGGCCTTGCACACGCCGGCCGTACAGACATCGTTGATCGTGCAGCCGCTGCCATCGGCGTTGCACACCTTGCCGTCCATCAGCTTGGTGAGATGGCTGCACTTTCCGTTGGTAGGGTCGCAGGCATCCAACGTGCAGCCGTTGCCATCTCCACAGCGCTTGGTGTGCACGCATCCCTTGCCGACCGTGCATTCATCCTTGGTGCACAGGTTCTTGTCGTCGCACTTGTTGACGGCCCCACCAACACAGCTGCCCTTGGCGTCACACGCGGTCTTGACCGTGCACGGTTTGCCATCATCGCAGGCGGTCCCGGTCGGCCGCGGCTGCAACGAACAGGTCCCCGTCAGCTTCGCGCAGGTGTTCGCAAAACACGCCGTGTCGTTGAACTTCGGGCACACAACAGGCTTGGTCTGGACCTTCGCGTCGCACTTGCCGGTCTTGAAGTTGCAGGTCGGCTGGCCGTTGCACAGGTCGCCATCGTCCTCGGCGAGGCAATCGGCGTGCGACTTGCACGGACAGGTCGCGATTCCGGCGGTACACACCCCGGCTTTGCACGTATCGCCTGCCGTACACGCATCGCCGTCATCGCAGAGCGTCAAGGTCGTCTTGGCAACCTTCGCGACCGCATACCGGCACCCCTGCTTGGTCCCGACAGCGCCG
>Ga0209992_10000172_pt1 | contig 89508 bp, 65 predicted proteins | sample 2SBtaG_2_FD_182564 | JGI IMG/M metagenome (GOLD analysis project Ga0209992, IMG submission 182564) | Deep subsurface microbial communities from Kolumbo volcano to uncover new lineages of life (NeLLi) - 2SBTROV12_ACTIVE470 metaG (SPAdes)... | ecosystem: Environmental > Aquatic > Marine >... | reverse complement strand
CTGGGGCAGGGCGGACTCATCGGGCAAGTCCTGGGTGTAGGCGTTGCCCACGATCATGGGCGGCAGCTCGAGCTCATTCTCGATCCCGTAGAGGCCGGACCCGATCACGGCCGCGAGCCCCAGGTAGGGGTTGATGTCGGCGGCCCCGAGCCGGTACTCGAGGCGCTGGCTCTTCGGCGAGCCGGGGATCACGCGCAGGGCGCACGTGCGGTTCTCGACGCCCCAGGTCGCGTGCGTGGGCGCCCAGGCCCCCGGCACCATGCGGCTGAAGGAGTTGATGGTCGGCGAGACCATGCAGAGCACCTCGGGCATGAGGCGGGCGCAGCCGGCGACGAAGTGCTTCATCGTCTTCGACATGCCGTGTTCGTCGTTCGGGTCGTGGAACGCCGAGCCGCCCGTGAGCTTGTTCACGGACACGTGCAGGTGGCCGGACTGACCGGGCCAGTCGGGAGACCACTTCGCCATGAACGTCGCCATGAGCTCGTTCTTCTGCGCCACCACCTTGGTGAACGTCTTGAAGAGGGCCGCCTTGTCGGCCGCCGACAGCGCCTCGTCGACTCCGATCGCGGCCTCCACCACGCCGGGGCCTGTCTCCTCGTGCAGTCCCTCGATGGGGAAGTCCATGCGCAGGGAGGTCTCGAGCAGCAGGTCGTAGAACTCCGACCACACCGAGTTGCGGATGACCGAGTAGCCGAAGGTGCCCGGGGCGATGGGCTTGAGGTCGCGGTAGCCCTTCTCGCGCACGGAGTGGGGCGTCTCCTCGAAGACGAAGAACTCGAACTCGAGGGCGGCGGCGGCCGAGAAGCCCATGTCCTCGGCCTTCTTCAGCTGCTTCCGCAGGAGCCCGCGGGGGCAGATCTTCTCGGCCTCTCCCACGAACTCGGCGATGAAGAAGACCGTGTCCTCGAAGGGCAGGTCGCGGCAGGTCTCGGGGAGGATCCGGACCGGGGCGTCGGGGTAGCCGGTGTGCCACCCGGTGTACTTCACGTTGTCGTACAGCTCGTCGTTGGCGTCCCACCCCAGGACCACATCGCAGAAGCCGAACCCGCCGTCGAGGGCGGACAGGAACTTCTTCTTCGACATGTACTTGCCGCGACAGATGCCGTCCATGTCGAACAGACCGACCTTGATGTACTCGAGTCCGCGCTCTTCGATCAGCGCGCGGGCGTCTTCCTTGGTGCGGACCTGACGTGCTTCCACGGGGGCTCCTCCCGACCTCTTCGCGCGGCCGTCGCGCGGGGGGGCCGCATCCTCGCACGCGCGTGACATACTCGGCACCGGAGACTCCGAAATGCGGCTGCATGCATCGATTCTGCTCGCCCTGAGCCTCGCCCTGACGGGCTGCCCCGAGGACCCCGCCACGGCGTCCGCGTACGTCATCGAGACGCGCGACCAGTGGGTCGGCGGGCCCGCGGCGGACGCGCGCGAGGGCGACTTCGTGGTCCAGAACGACCACATCAAGATCGGCATCCTGTCCGAGCGCTGCCGGACCGAGGGCGCGACGACCGTGTGCTCGTCCCCCGGCCCCGGCCTCTTCGGCGGCTCCCTCGCGGACATCGACCTCAACCGCAAGGACTCCCGCTTCGGCAGCGGGCGCGGCCTCGACCAGTTCATGGAGATGTTCGACGCGCTGAACCTGGACGTGATGTCCACCCAGACCGTGTCGATCCTGGCCGACGGCAGCGACGGCGGCCCGGCCATCGTTCGCGCCGAGGGCCCGTCCGGCGACTACATCAGCTTCATGGGCCTGCTCGGAGGGCTGCTCTCCCTCCCCGCGACGTACCACGTCACCGACTACATCCTCCGCCCCGGCGACCCCTACATCACCGTCCGCACCCACGCCGTCATCGTCCCGAACCGAGACACGCCCCCCACCCAGGACCCCTGCGGCTGGACCCAGGGCGACGACGGCCTCCCGTGCGACGCCTTCGTCATCGCGAACTCCGCGGCCGCTCCGTCGGTGACCGAGACGGCCAACGCCGCGGGCCTGCTGTTCGGCGACTTCTTCTTTGCGGGCGGCGACGTCGACCTGTTCCTCCCGGGCATCGGCCGACACGAGGCCGCCGCGGTGGTCGAGGCCTTCGAGTCCGGCGCCAACCCCTTCGTCACCCCGTTCGACATGCCTTACCTGGGCGCGTCGGGCGACGGCCTGTCGTACGCCATCGGCAACCACGACGGGGCCCTCGGGGCGCCGATCTTCAGCTCCTCGCTCACCGCCGTGTTCGGCGCGCGCGTCCTGCCCGACCGGGACGACGACGACGAGCCCATCCCCTTCACCGTCGGCGACGTCTTCACCTACGAGCGGTTCGTGGGCGTGGGGTACGGCGACGTGGGGTCCGCCGTCGACGGGCTGCTCCAGGCCTCCGAGGATCGCGGCGACCTCCAGCTCGGCGAGGTGTCGGGCCGGGTCCTCGAGGAGAGCACCCTCTCGGGGCGGTCGGGCGTCGAGGTCCTCGTCTACCAGGACACGGGCGCCGAGCTCGGGCGCGACGGTCTCCCCCCGATCACGAACCTCTACACGTCGTGGCGCACGGACGCGGCCCTCGGCGACACCACGCCGGACGGCTCCTTCGGCGGACGCCTGCCCGTCGGCACCTACCACCTTGTGGCGAAGTCGAGCGACGCGGCGCCCTCGGAGATCGCGACGATCCAGGTCTCCGCCCAGGAGGCCGTCGAGGCCGGACTGGTCATTCCCCGGCCGGGTTCGCTCGAACTCACGGTCCTCGACGACCGGGGTCGGGCCCTCCCCTCGAAGATCTCCCTGCGCCCCGTGGGCGACACCTACGCGCCCAACCCCGACATCGGCGACCCCTTCATCGGCAGCGACATCAGCAAGGTCGTGTGGACGGCGGACGGCACCACGCGCATCGACGTCCCGCCGGGCCGGTACCAGGTCTTCGTGAGCCGCGGCGTCGAGTACTCGCTGTGGGACAGCGACGCCGAGGGCTGGGTCGGCGGCGTGGCGGTGGCAGCCGGAGCGACCACGCCCATCGAGGCCGTCCTGGTGCGCGAGGTCGACTCCACGGGCTTCATCGCCGCGGATCTGCATGTGCACGGCGTCCCCTCGCACGACTCGGGCGTGCCTCTCACGGTGCGAGCGCTGACGATGGCGGCCGAGGGCGTGGAGTTCTTCGCGGCCACCGACCACGACGCGATCACCGACTACCGCCCGACGATCGAAGAACTCGGCCTCGACTACTGGCTGCAGTCCACGCCGGGCCTCGAGACCACGACGATCGAGGTCGGCCACTACCTCGGCTTCCCGCTGGCGGTGGACTACGACCTCGAGCGCAACGGCGCGCCGGACTGGACCGGGCGGAGCCCCGCCCTGATGGTCCAGGACCTCCGCGCGGCGCGGGCGTACGACGATCTCGACCCCGTCGTCTTCGTGGGCCACCCCCGCGACGGCATCCTCGGCTACTTCGACCAGTACGGCTTCGACCCGTTCGAGGGCGAGTACCTGGCGCCCCTGGTGGAGCCGTCGCTGCTGAGCACGTTCGCCAACAACGCGAACCCGTCGCCCACGTCGGAGCTGCTCGCCGATCCGTTCACCTTCAGCCTCGACTTCGACGGCCTGGAGCTGTTCAACGGCAAGCGCTTCGATTTCCTGCGCACGCCCACCCAGTTCGAGATCGACTGCCTCGTGGCCCAGCGCGACGGCGTCCCGTTGGAGGGATGCGACGCAGCGCCCACGGCCCTCGACCTGGTGACGCGCACGGCGGCGGAGCAGGAGGCCGCCGAGACGGACGAGACGTTCACGTTCACGACGGAGCTGGAGGGCCAGGTCGACGACTGGTTCACGCTCCTGAACCTGGGCTACCGCCACACCGCGCTCGGCAACTCCGACACCCACGGGACGACCAAGATCGAGTCCGGCTGCCCGCGCAACTACATCGTGAGCGACGTGGACGACCCCGAGCTGATCGACGAGCGGGACGTCACGCTGGCGGTCCGCGAGCACCGCGTGGTGGCCTCGTACGGGCCGCTGATTCGGATGAACATCGCGGACGCGGGCATCGGGGACGACGTCTCGATCACCGGGTCCGGGACCCTCGCCTTCGAGGTGCAGGCGCCGCGCTGGATGCGGGTCGACCGCGTCGAGGTCTACGAGAACGGCCGCATGATCCGCGAGTTCGGCGTGGACGAGATGTCGCCCGACGCGGTGGTGAAGCTCGACACGGAGATGACGATCACGCCCGAGGTGGACGCCTGGTACGTCGTGGTGGCGCTGGGCGACGACGACCTCGGCCCCGTCTTCACGTCCGTCGATCTGCCCGCCCTCGAGCTGAACGAGATCGTCGTCGGCGCCCTCGGCGAGCTCGAGCTGGGCAGCATCGCCGACTCGCTCGCCACGGAGTCCCCGCCCCTGCCGCGCCGGCACCCGGTCCACCCGTACGCGCTGACAAACCCGATCTGGGTCGACGTCGACGGGATCGACCAGGACCTCGACGGGTCGCCCTTCGACGCCCTCGGGCACGTCCCGGAGTGGTTCCGCCCCCACGTGGGCGAGTAGGGCGGCCCCCTATCGCGGGACGATCTTGAGGATCCGACCGGGGTTGTGCTCGGCGAGATGTACATGTCGCCGGTCTCCCGGTCGAAGCTGAAGCGCCACGGGTTCCGCAGCCCCCACGCCCAGGTCTCCCCGCGGTGGTCGCCGTCCCCCACGAACCGGTGTCGGGCGGGATCCCGTAGGGCTCGCCGCCGTCGCCGGACGCGACGTACAGATGGCCGTCCGGCCCGAACGCGATGGCGCCGCCGTCGTGGTTGGAGTCCGGCTGGTCGAGCTCGAGCAGGATCCGCGGATCATCACGCGCCCACGATGCTCCTAGATCCGGCCCTGGACCTGGAAGACGAGCGAGCTGTTGGGCGTGTTGTGCCCGTCGCTCAGCTCGAGGCGGTGCACGTAGAAGAGCTGCATGCGCAGCCGGCCGCTCCACAGGTTGCTGTTGAGCCCCACCGCGAGATCCATGCGGTCGCCCGCGTCCTCGACGGTGCGGTTGTCGTTGTACCCGTCCACGCGGAACGCCACCTCGAGCTTCTCGGGGAGGATCCCGACGCCCACGCGGCCGTACCAGCCCAGCGACTCGCGCGCCTCCTGCAGCGTGGGGATGCCCTCCGTGTCGAACGCGGGCTGGGCCGACGCCCAGAGGATCTCGCCCTGCAGCGACACCCGCCACACTCGGACGCCCACGTCGGCCCCGAGGGACAGGGTGTTCGCGTCCAGACCGCGGTTGTAGGACGCGCTGCCGCCGACGGACAGGGCGGCCTTCTCGGGCAGCGTCCACGCCGACTCGTTCTCGTCCCAGTCGCTCCCGAGGTCCAAGCGGACTCGCCCGGCGAAGCGCGGCTGCGGGTCCACGTCGCCGAACCAGTTCGCCGAGCCGTTCGACACGCCGAAGTCCCAGTGGAAGGCCGTTGCCGGGAGGACGGCGTGACCGTCGGGACCGAGGGAGCCGCCGAAGAAGACGCCCGCCTCGCGGCCCTTGCCCATGTGCTCGCTCGCCATGGAGCGCTCGTGCATCAGCAGGGTGGCGGACGACGCGGTGGCCTCGCGACCGAACGCGACCTTCCGGAAGCCGACGCTCACGCCGACGGCCTGCTTCGGCTGGAACCCGACCGACGCCTCGGTGAGACGGAACCCGGCCTGGACCGAGTGGATGGCGTCGTACCGGTTGTCCCAGCCGCCCTCGACGGCGAGGCGGAAGCAGTCCATGACGTTGCCCACGACGCCGATGCGCGCGCGGCGGATCGAGACGCCCTCGCGCAGGCCCGGATCGCCGTACACGACGGGATCGTTGTTGGTGGGATCGTCGCCGTCGAACAGCGTGGCGCGCGCCTGGACGCGCCCGATGATGGTCAGCTCGACCTTGTCCACGGGGCTGAACGTCAGCGGGGCGGAGCCCAGGACGGCCTTCACCTCGGCGGGGGTCGGGGGGGTCGGAGGCGTGGCGGGCGTCGCGGGGGCGGCAGGCTCGGCGGCAGCCTCGGGCTCCGGCTCCGGCTCCGGCTCCGGCTCCTCGTCGGCGGCCTCGTCTCCCGACTCTTCTTCGGTGCTCTCACCGCCCTCGTCGGCGCCCTCCTCTTCGGCGCCCTCCTCTTCGGCGAACGCGGGGGTGGTCAGGAGCAGGCCGGCGCACAGGAATCCGAGTCGTCGGTACATCTCACATCTCCAGAAATCAGTACAGCTTCTTGATCCGCAGCGGCGCGTCCGCCCGAGACGCTACCAGGGAGTACAGCTCTGGTCCGAGGGTCACGCGGGCCTCGTCTCCGGGCTCCACGGCGCCGACGATCGCGTGGCTCGCCTTGAGGCCGCCGAGCCAGGCGCGGCCGTCCGAGACGTAGAGGAGATCCCCCTCCACGGCGCCGTCCAGGGCGGCCGCCAGCGCGGCGGTGATCGTCACGGCCGGCACCTTGCCGACGCCCTTGAGCTCGTCGCTCCCTCCGGGCACGGGCGAGGCCGCGGCCCACGCGCTCTCGCGCTCCTCGCCGGGCGCTCCCTTGTAGCTCGCGATGGCGTCCTTCACGGTCCCCCAGACCAGGCCGCGAAGGTCGTCGAGCTTGCGGGGCGTCGTGAAGAACGTGGCCGCGACGCCGAGGACCGCGCACACGCCGAGTCCGAAGAAGCCGCGCATGAACTTGTACTGGTCCTTGCCCGCGAGGAAGGCGTCGGGGTCGACCTCCTTCATGGGCACGCCGTGCGCGAAGGGCGTAATCATCTCGGGCCAGAGCATCGACGCGAAGATGACCGCCGAGCCGCCGACCATGGTCACCATCGCGGCCGTCGGCGTGTAGCGACGCCAGAAGACGCCGAACAGCAGGGCGATGACGAGGGGCGGGGTGATCGCGGCGGTGAAGGCGCCGTGGGCCGAATAGATGGACCCGAAGGTCAGGAACACGGGGACGAGGAGGACGCCGAACAGCGTGATGCCCACCGACGAGAACCGGGCCACGCGGAGCAGATCCGTCTCGGTGGCCTCGGGCCGCGAGGGCTTGTAGATGTCGTTGACGACGATGGCCGCGATGGCGGTGATGAGCGTGTCCACCGTGGACATCAGGGCCGCGGTGAGGGCGGCCATGATCAGCCCGAAGACCCCCGGCATGGTGAGGAACTCGGCGGCGATGAAGAAGGCCTCCTTGGGCGGGATGTCCGCCGGGAGCACGCCCGCGCCGACCAGGGCCCTCGCCACCCAGCCACCGGACGCAACGACGACCGCGGCGATGGGCATCAAGACCACGAGCATGGTGATGGTCGCCTTGCGGCTGTCCTTCACCGACCGGGCCGACATGAGGCGCATCACCATGCCCTGGTTCAGGAAGTAGAACATCGCCGAGTTGGCCATGCCGTCCTGCCAGAACACGCCGACGGAGTTGTATCCGGGGTCCTCGTTGAAGTTCACGAAGGCGCGCCGATGGCCCCGCGGGAGGAGCTCCCAGAACTCGGTCGGGCCGCCCAGGAACTTGATGCCGAGGATCAGCAGCAGCAGCCCCGTCGCCAGGAGCATCACGCCCTGGAACAGGTCGGTCATGATGACCGACGTCTGGCCGCCGAAGGTGACGTAGACGGCGGACACGGAGGCTACGAGCACGGCCGCGAGGAAGGTGTTCCAGCCGAGCAGGATGCTCAGCGCCTGCCCCATCGTGAGCAGGTTGATGCCGACGTAGCCCACGAGGTAAGCGAGCAACAGCCAGGTGGCGACGATGCGCGCCGGGCGGCCGAAGCGACGCTCGAAGTACTCGGGGATCGAGACGACGCGCGAGAAGTAGAGGATCGGCAGCCACCCGAAGAGCAGCAGCGGGATCCAGAACCAGTCGTTGAGGTACGTCTGCGAGGACGCGATGCCGTACGAGAAGGCGATCTTGCTGTACTTGACGAAGCTCGCGGATCCGATGGTCGTGGCCACGAGGCTGAACGCGATCAGCCACCACGCGAAGCGCTGCCCGCCGAAGAAGAAGTCCTTCGTCGACTTCTGGTTGCGGCCGAACCACGTGCCGATCCCCAGCATCGCGACGAAGTACCCGATCATGATCGCGTAGTCGAGGTTCGTCCCGATCGTGGCCTCGCGCTTCCAGGCCCCGTCGTAGGGCTTGGGGATCGCCTCGGCCATGGGCGCGTACTCGAGCCACCCCTGCAGGCCCAGGAAGAAGGCGAAGCCACCGAAGCAGACGAGCGCGTTGCGGAGCCCCTGGCCCGAGGCGCCGATGTAGCCCTGGCGCCACGCGTAGACCACCCCGACCCCGAAGACGAGGCCGCCGACGGCGTACTGATAGACGAGGGGTTCCACGACCGAGTGCCTAGAAGGCCAGCATCAGGCCCGCGGAGAAGCGCATGCCCCCCTCGGTCCCGGCGACGGCGGGTCCGACCGACAGCGTGGGCATGGCGAACAGCCGGTGCGGCGCCTCGACCTCTTCGCGCAGCTCGAGGCTCCACAGCAGCGCGGACACCGCGAGGCCCCCGGCGGTGGCGAGGAACGAGATGGAGGTGGTCGCGTCCAGGGGGCGGTAGGTGGCGGCGTCGCCGACGGTGCCGTTGAGGCCCTGGGCGTCGCGCACGGCCCAGGTCACGGCGGAGAAGAGGCCCGCGAAGCCCGTGAGGCCCGCGCCCAGCAGCGCGCCGTCGCGCATCCAGCGGAGCGACTTGATGCGCCAGCGCCGGAGCAGCTTGAGGCGGGCCATGGGGGTGGGGGCGGGCCCGTTGAGGGCGTACTCGCCGAGGAGTCGATGCGACAGGACGGCGTTGGGGACGCCCGCGATGATCAAGCCCATGCCCACGGGCACGCCGACGGAGGCGAGGTAGGGCCCCACGTCCGCGCGACCGCTCAGGCCTTCGATCGCGGCGATGCCCAAGGAGACGCCCGCGACGGCGCCCCCCGCGGCGAGGAAGATGGCCCCGTCCCGCTGCATCGCGCGGGCGTACCGCACGGCCCCGTCGTCCTTGTCGAGGCTGCGGATCGCGGCCGCCAGCTCCTTGGGGAGGAGCTTCGAGGGGTCGCGGATCTTCTCGGTTTCGGACGCTGCGGCCCCCTCTTGGCGGGCCTCCTCGGCGGCCGCCGGGGGTGCGAAGGAGAGGAGCGCGATCGCGACCGCGACCACGGTCGCGAGGGCTTGAGACGGGAGGGCCTTCACCATCGTCGGATGGTAGCGAAGCCGGGGCCCGTTGCCCCGGCGGGGAATCTGTTTAAGATGCGCCGTTCCTCGATTATCGGAGCCGAAATGAACATCTCCTCGCAGTACGAGGTCGTCAAGGGAAGCATCTCGGGTGTGACCCACACCTGTGATCGCGTCTTCCGCCGCGGCTCGACCTTCGTCTGGAAGCACTACACGCTCGATCCCGGCATCGGCGCCCCGTACGTCTGGGGCGTGGCCGTCTGTCCCACCTGCAAGCGCCTCTTCGTCCAGCCGCCGCGGTTCCCCGCGAACGAGCTCCGCGAGACCCTCCGCGAAGCCGTCCACCGGTCCCTGGGCAATCCGCACATCCACTTCGCGTGGGAAGAAGAGGACGAGCCCGCGGCATGAGGCGAACCGGGACCATGCGACCTCTTCCGCTGCTCCTGGCCACCCTCGCTCTCTCGTTCACTACGCCACCGGCCGCGTCCGCGGGCGACCTCGAGGTCGTTCGGGTGCGCAAGGCCGACGGCAGCGTCGTGCCCGGCTTCATCCTCGAGAAGCGGGACGACGGCGTGCTCCTCCGCGGCGCCGACGGCGACGTGTTCATCCCGTTCTCCGAGATTCAGGAGATCGAGCGGGTCGACTCGCCGATCGAGGCCGCGCCTCCCGAGCCGGCACCCGCACCCGCGCCGCCTCCCCGAACGACGTCGCGGGTCCAGCTGGTGGAGCCGGGGGAGGTGTTCCTCTCGCACCCCGGCTGGAACGCGTACGCGAAGACCCGCATCGTGCTCGTCGACAAGCGTGGGCGGGCGGTGGGCCCGGCGTACCTGGGCTTCTCGTCCCGCGACTTCGGGCGCGACGACGACGAGGACTACTACGCCCTGAAGGCGGGGCGGCACCTCACGATCCCGGAGTTCGTCGAGCTGGCGGGCGACGAGAAGCTGATGGACCGCTACGACCGGCAGCTCGAGAAGGCGCGGGTGAAGGCGGACTTCGGGTGGGGGTTCGTGGCGCTGTCGGGTTCGCTCGGCGTGTTCGGGTGGCCGCTCGCGATCGGGGGCATCTCGACGGGAACGCTCGAGGCCTCGTACGTCGGCCCCGGCCTCATCGGCTGGTCGGTGGCGACGTTGGTGATCGCAGGGTTCCTGCACAAGAGCGGGTACGGACGCCTACGCGAGCTGCGGGGGACCCAGTTCGAAGAGTTCGTCGACCGTCGCGACGCCTGGCCCCACGTCCAGAGCCACAACAGCGCGGCGCGCCGCGAGTCCGGGCTGCCGGACGACGAGGAAGCCGACTCGCACTGAGCAGCGGTCCGACGGACCGTCGCCGGGAATTCGAGACATCGAGCGCGCCGCCCTGCGGGCGCCCTCGCTCTGCGTCTCGGCGAGGTTCGGCCGTGCGGAGAGGCAGATCGCGGGGACATCCGGCATGTCGCCGAGATTCGACCGCGCGCAGGGAGGTCTCGGAACGAGGCCGACCGGAGTTCGGGAGGTAGTGCGGGGCCCCCGGCGAGGAATCGGCGGATGCGAAGCGAGCCGACCTCTTCAGCGCCCTGCTAGGGGTTGCAGTCGAGCTGGGCGGTGAACTCGCCCGCATCTCCGTCGAAGCCGTCGACGACGAGGTAGTACGTGTGCCCCGCGACGGCCTCGAACTGCATCGAGTTGAACCCGGCCTCGAGGCACTGGTTGTTGATGCACGTCCCGTTGTCGCCGTCGAGGGCGAAGAGGTCGTGGTTCACCGTGGTCGGGTCCGGGTTGATCAACCCGAACTCGACCGTGCCCGTGACGGACGACACCCACTCGTAGGCCATCTCGGGCCCGCTGTAGTTGCCGACGTTGCAGGGGTAGCCGCCGATCTGGTTGGTGGCCCCCGCGTCCGTGGCGGTGTCGCCGAAGACCACGTCGCCGCAGCTGATCGACCCGACGGACACGCACTCGCTGCCGCAGGACGGGCTGTTCGCGCACTCGCTGTCGTCGCAGTCCACGTCGCCGTCGCCGTCGTCGTCGATGCCGTTGGTGCAGTTCTCACCGCCCACCGGGTTGCAGGAGACCGTGATGGCGTACGGGCCCGGCTGGCTCGTGGAGTACGTGTCCACCGACACCCAGTAGTCCGCGCCCGCGATCGTGTTGAAGTTCGCCGACAGGAGCCCGAACTCGATGCAGCTGCTGCTGTCGCACGGGATCCCGTTGTCCTCCATCACGAACACGTCGAAGTCGTACTGCCAGTCGTAGGAGAGGCTGATGGTGACCTCGTTGGCCTGGTCCGTCGGCGCCTGGAAGTAGTAGCCGACCTCCGGGCCCGTCTCCTGCCACGTGGAGCAGCTGTAGCTGTCGACGTCGTCCGTGGCCGCGCCGCCGTCCGTGCCGTAGAAGTGCGTCGCCCCGCAGGCCAGCACGAACGACTCGGTGCAGATGTCCGTGCACGCGAGGCTGCCCGCGCAGTCGCTGTCGTCGCAGTCCACCAGGCCGTCGGCGTCGTCGTCCGTGCCGTTGTCGCACTCCTCGGCCGTCGACGGGCAGGTGACGTCGATGTCGAACGTCGACTGCGCACCCTGATAACCGTCGACCACCAGGTAGTAGGTCTCGCCGGCGACTGCGTCGAAGGTCGCGCAGTTGTGCCCGTACTCGAAGCAGTTGTTGCCGTCGCAGCCGCCCGCCAGGTCCGAGACCACGAAGATGTCGAGGTCCTGGTTCATGTTGGACAGGCACACCTCGACCTCTTCGGTCTCCTCCGGCCGGAAGACGTACGTGACCTCGGGGCCGGTCTCGTCCCACGGTGAGCAGGCGTACTGGTCGATGTTGTTCGTGCTCGCGATCGAGTAGTTGAACCAGCTGTCCTGGTCGCCGCAGCTCAGGTCCCACGCGTCCTGGCACACCCCGCCGACGCCCGGAGGTCCGGCGCACACGTCGAGCGTCTGGCAGTACGCGTCGTCGCAGTCGATGTCGCCGTTGCCGTCGTCGTCCACGCCGTTGTCGCAGACCTCGCCGCACGCCGGATCGACGCCCGCGCACTCGCTGTCGTCGCAGTCCACGTCGCCGTCGCCGTCGCCGTCCACGCCGTCGTCGCAGTCCCCCTCGGGGTTGCACTCGGGCTCCGCCGTGCAGTCCGTGTCCGCGCAGTCGACGTTGCCGTCGCCGTCGTTGTCGAAGCCGTCGTCGCACGACGTCTCGGTGCTGTCGCAGCCCGGGGCGCCCGCGCAGTCGCCGTCCGCGCAGTCCACGTCGCCGTCGCCGTCGTCGTCGACGTTGTTCGTGCAGTCCTCGGCGCACGCGGGCATGCCCGTGCAGTCGCTGTCGTCGCAGTCCACGTCGCCGTCGCTGTCGTTGTCCGTGCCGTCGTCGCACACCTCGGAGGTGGAGATGCACTCGGGCTCGGTGGAGCAGTCCGGGTCGCCGCAGTCCACGAGGCCGTCGAGGTCGTCGTCGATGTCGTTGTCGCACGCCTCGGGGTTGCACGCCCCGAAGTTGACGCAGCCGTCGTCGTCGCAGTCCACGAGGCCGTCCGAGTCGTTGTCGACGCCGTCGTCGCAGACCTCGCTGTTGCAGCTCGGCCACCCGGCGCACTGGTCGTCGGCGCAGTCCGTGTCGCCGTCGCCGTCGTCGTCCACGCCGTTCCAGCAGAGCTCGTCGCCGCAGTCCACGGAGTTCACGCACTCGCTGTCGTCGCAGTCGGCGTCCAGGTCGCCGTCGTCGTCCATGCCGTTGGAGCAGTTCTCGGGGATGCACACCGACGCCGTGGCGCAGGACGCCTCCGCGCAGTCGATCAGCCCGTTGCCGTTGTCGTCCACGTCGTTGTCGCAGATCTCGCCCGCGTTGGCGCACACGGGGTTGCCGGCGCACTCGGCGTCGTCGCAGTCCAGGTCGCCGTCGAAGTCGTCGTCCACGCCGTTGCTGCACAGCTCCGCCACGCAGTTGCTGTCCACCGAGCACTCGACGTCGGCGCAGTCCACCGCCCCGTCGCCGTCGTCGTCCGCGCCGTTGTCGCAGATCTCCGGGACGCAGGCGGGCGCGGTGGCGCACTCCGAGTCCGCGCAGTCCAGGTCGCCGTCGCCGTCGTCGTCGATGCCGTTGTTGCAGGCCTCGGGGATGCAGTTCGGGTCGCTGTTGCACTCGGTGTCGGCGCAGTCCACCAGCCCGTCGAAGTCGTTGTCCGCGCCGTCCGAGCAGTTCTCGAACCAGCAGAAGAGGGAGAAGAGGCACAGGATGTCGTCGCAGTCGATGTCGCCGTCGCCGTTGTCGTCGATGGCGTTGGCGCAGTTCTCGCCCCCCGCGCCGCCGCAGGCCACGTCCGCCGTGCAGTTCGAGTCGGCGCAGTCGATGTCGCCGTCGCCGTCGTTGTCGATCCCGTCGGTGCAGTTCTCCGTGGGGGTGCCGCCGCAGGCCGGGTCCGAGAAGCACGACGGGTCGTCGCAGTCCACGAGGGTGTCCGCGTCGTCGTCCACGCCGTTGCCGCAGATCTCCACGGGCGGTCCACCGCAGGCCGGGTCGCCGGTGCAGTCGGTGTCGGCGCAGTCCACCGCGCCGTCGCTGTCGTCGTCCACGCCGTTGCTGCAGATCTCGAGGGTCGTGCCCGGGTTGCAGACGGGATCGCCGAGGCAGTCGCCGTCGTCGCAGTCCACCGCGCCGTCCCCGTCGTCGTCGATGCCGTTGATGCAGTTCTCGGACGTGCACCCGGGGATCAGCGCGCACTCGGTGTCGTCGCAGTCCACGTCGCCGTCGCCGTCGTCGTCCACCCCGTTGCCGCAGTTCTCGGCGGTGCAGGCCGGATCGCCGACGCAGTCGGAGTCGGCGCAGTCCACGGAGCCGTCGCCGTCGTTGTCGATGCCGTCGGAGCAGTTCTCCGCCGTACAACCCGCCGCGCCCGCGCAGTCGGTGTCCGCGCAGTCGATGTCGCCGTCGCCGTCGTCGTCCACGCCGTTGGCGCAGTCCTCGGGCACGCCCGTGGCCGCGCAGGACACGGTCACGTCGTAGGTGCCGTTGGTGTTGTTGAACCCGTCGACCACCACGTAGTAGGTGCTGCCCGCGGTGACGGTCTGGGTGACGGACTCGGGGGTCGTGCCGCCGGCGGTGGAGCTGGCGAGGCAGTCCGCGCCCTGGCAGCCGCTGCCCGTGTCGCCGAGCACGAAGAGGTCGAGGTCCGCCGAGAGGTTCTCGAGGGTGACCGTGATCTCGCCGCTGGTGGCCGCCACGAAGCTGTAGCCGTCCTCGTTGCCCGTCTCCGCGAGGGGCGTGCAGGCGTAGGTGCTCAGCTGGTCGTAGATCGACGCGGCGGTGTCGCCGCCGAGGGTCTGCTCGCAGCTGATCGAGTTGAGCGGGGTGCAGATCTGGGCGCAGCTCGCGTTCGAGGCGCACTCGCTGTCGTCGCAGTCCACGTCGCCGTCGCCGTCGTCGTCCACGCCGTTGGCGCAGAGCTCGATGATGCAGTTCGGGTTGATGGAGCACTCGGGGTCCGCGCAGTCCACGAGGCCGTCGCCGTCGTCGTCGATGCCGTTCGTGCAGTCCTCGCCCACGCAGCCCGGATCGCCGAAGCACTCGTCGTCGTCGCAGTCCACGAGGCCGTCGCCGTCGCCGTCCACGCCGTCGTCGCAGGGGCCCTCGGGGATGCAGTCGGTGTCGCCGTTGCAGTCGACGTCGTCGCAGTCGATGAAGCCGTCGCCGTCGTTGTCGATTCCGTCGCGGCACTCCTCGGGCGAGCAGTTCGGATCGCTGAAGCAGAGCGGGTCGTCGCAGTCGATCCAGGTGTTGTTGTTGTCGTCGACGCCGTTGGTGCAGTCCTCGGGATCGCACGCGGGGTCGCCGTCGCACTCGTCGTCGTCGCAGTCGACGTACAGGTCGCCGTCGTCGTCGAAGAGGTTCCCGCAGTCCTCGGGGATGCACTCGGGGTCGAGGGCGCAGTCCGCGTCGTCGCAGTCCGTGGCGCCGTCGCCGTCGTCGTCGAGGCCGTTGTCGCAGATCTCGCCGTCGCCCCCGCCGCTGGGGCACAGGAGCTCGATCTGGAAGTTGTCCGCGCCGCCCGCGTAGCCGTCGACGACCACGTAGTACTCCTCGCCCGCGTTGGCGGTCCAGTGCACATTGCTGGCGCCGTAGGCGATGCAGCTGGTGCCGTCGCACTCGGGGGCCGAGGCGTCGAGGATGAAGACGTCGAGGTTGCCGTGGCCCGAGACGGTGAGGGCCGCCGTGACCTCTTCGGTGACGCTGGGCGTGAAGGAGAAGGTGTACTCGGGGCCGCTCTCGTCCCAGGTGGTGCAGCCGTAGGCGTCGATCGCCTCGGTGTGGCCGGGCCCGCCGTTGTTGGCGGTGATGCTGTCGCCGCAGCTGATGTCCTGGACCGCGACGCACCCGTGGGCGCACGCCGGGTCCTCGGTGCAGTCCGAGTCGGCGCAGTCGGTGTCGCCGTCGCCGTCGTCGTCGAGGCCGTTGGAGCAGTCCTCGTTGTCGAAGGTGGTGGCGTCGTCGTCGTCGGGGATGACGAAGCTGTCGTCGTCGTCCACGGGGGACTCGGTGATGCCGCACTCGCAGCCGGCGTTCGCGGACAGGGTCGCGAGCAGCAGGGCCGCGGCGAAGAGGCGCCCGAAGGCGTTCGTACAGAAGGAGATGCGGGTCATCGAGGGCTCCGGGAAAGCGCGCTCCGATCCTGCCACGGCGAGGGCCGTGAGAGGGGGAGACCCGTCGCTTATGTCAAGGGCGTGTCAAGCGGTCAAGGGCAGCGACGCGAGGCGCGCGGAATTCCACAAGAACCTCCGGACTTGTTGTGTTCGTGTGGCGGCGGGGCATGATCTCGACGTCGCGCGACCCGGACCCCGCCGCGCGCCCCCTGACCCATGATCCGCTTCGTCGACGTCACCAAGACCTACGGTTCGACCTCCGCCACCGCGGCCCTCGAGTCCGTGAACCTGGAGTTCGCGAAGGGCGAGTTCGCGTTCGTCACCGGGCCGTCGGGCGCGGGCAAGTCGTCGCTGCTCAAGCTGGTCTACGCCGCCGAGCGGCCGACGCGCGGGGACGTGCTCGTGGAGGGACGCTCCGTGGGCCGGCTGCACCCCCGCTCCATCCCCTACCTGCGACGCAACCTCGGCGTCGTCTTCCAGGACTTCGAGCTCCTCCCGCGCCGGTCGGTGTTCGACAACGTCGCGCTCCCCTTGGAGGTGTGCGGCGTCGATCGCGACGACATCGAGCGACGCGTCCGGGACGTGCTCGCCAAGGTCGGCTTGGGCCGCAAGGCCGAGCGCCGCCCCGGCGAGCTCTCCGGCGGGGAGCAGCAGCGGGCGGCGATCGCGCGGGCCCTCGTCAACGAGCCCAGCATCGTGCTCGCCGACGAGCCCACGGGGAACCTGGACGAAGCGCTGAGCGGCGACATCCTCGGCCTGCTCCGTCGGCTGTGCGACGACCAGGGAGCGACCGTCCTCGTCGCCACTCACGACCCGGTCCTGCTCGCCGAGCCGAACTCGCGCATCGTGGTCTTGGAGCAGGGTCGCGTGGTCTCGGACGGGAACTCCGACGACTCCATGCGCGACGAGCCCGACGAGACCGTGAGGGACGACTGATGCGCCCGGTCCGACGCGCGCTCGACGGCCTGCGGGAGTACCCCCTCCTCGCCCTGGCCACGGCCTCGACCGTCGCCACGGTGCTCGTGCTGCTCGGCGCCTTCACCGGCGTCATCCTGACCCTCTCGTCCGTCCTCGATCGCTGGGGTCAGGACGTGCAGGTGTCCTGCTACCTGCTCGACTCCGTGGACGACGAGGCGATCTTTCGGGTGAAGGCCGAGCTCGAGGCCATGGACGAGGTCGCCGCCGTCTCCTACGTGAGCAAGGAGGAGGCGCTCGAGCGGTTCGGTCGCGCGGTCGACGGCATGGAGCGCATCCTCGCGGACCTCGACCACAACCCGCTGCCCGCGAGCCTCGAGGTGCGCCTGCACGAGACCTGGCAGTCCCCCGAGGAGGTGAAGCGCGTGGCCGCCGCCCTCGCGCGGCCGGAGTTCGAGGAGCTCGACTACTCCCGCGAGTGGGTGGAGCGCTTCCACACGTTCGTCTCGCTCATGCGGCTGTCCGCCCTCCTGCTCGGGGCGCTGCTGCTGGCGGGGGCCGTCTTCCTGGTGGGGAACACGATCCGGATCGCGATCTACGCGCGCCGCGACGAGCTCCGGATCGTCCGACTGGTCGGCGGCACCCGCTGGTTCGCGCGCTCGCCCTTCCTGCTGGAGGGCGGGGTCCTCGGCCTCCTCGGAGGGGTCCTCGCGGCGACCCTGCTCTTCGGGCTGCACCGGTACGCCCTCGTGCGCCTGCAGGGCCTGCTCGACGTCTTCGTGGGGGCGGACCTGCTGCCCTTCCTGCCGCCACGGGCGCTCGTCGCCCTGGTGTGCGCGGGCGGGCTCGTGGGCCTGCTCGGGGCGTTCACGTCGGTCATGCGCGCGGGCGAGGACGTGCTGTGAGGCGCTGGGCGCTGCTGCTCGCGCTCCTGTTCGCGACCCCGGCGGCCGCCCAAAGCGTGGTGCTGTCGGAGCTCGAGGCGCTGGAGGTGCAGCTCATCCACGCCGACTCGGAGCTCGCGGCCGCCACCACCCGGCTGCGGGAGCTCGAGGGCCGCGTCGAGGGCCTCGAGACCCGCCTCGGCGCCGCGGAGGCCTCCCTGGACGAGCGTCGCGAGCGCACGGCCCTGCGGCTGCGGGCGATGTACCGCTTCCGACACCGCGGCTTCCTGCCGTTGCTCTTCGCCGCGGAGTCGCCGCACGAGCTGCTCCAGTCCGCTCGGTACTTCCTGCGGGTGGTGCGCGACGACGGGCGGGCCTTGCGCCGGTGGCACGAGAACGTGGCAGAGGCGAGGCGGCTCGAGGGTGAGCTGACGACGGAGCGGAGCGCGCTGCTGCGGGTCGCGGGGGAGGCGCACCTGCGGCGAGAGGAGACCCGCACCCTGCGGGATCAGCAGCGGGGCCTGCTGGCGAAGGCGCCGCCCGTGGAGCGGGAGCGCTACCGCAAGCGTCGGGTGGAGCGCGCGGGGGCGGCCCTGGAGCTCAAGCTGGATCTCACCCCCGAGGACGCCCCCGACGGGATCGCGGTGGAGGCCGTCGCCCCCGAGTCGACCTTCTCCCGCAGCCGCGGCCTCCTGAGCATGCCCGCCGTGGGCACCGTGCAGCGGTCGGGGCGGGGGGTCGTGATCCTCGCGAAGGAGGGCGCGAAGATCCGCGCCGTGGCCGACGGCGTCGTCATGAAGAGTCTCTGGATCGGGCACTACGGACGCGTCCTGATCGTCGACCACAACGACGGCTGGACCACGATCTACGGCCACGCCGAGCGCTTCGAGGTCGGCCCCGGACGCCACGTCCAGGCGGGCGACGTGCTCGGGCTCGTGGGGGACACCGGCTCGCTCGACGGCCCCCGCCTGCACTTCGAGGTCCGCAAGGGCACGGTCGCGGAGGACCCGCTCGACTGGCTGAACATCCCGTCCGGGGTGCGCGTCGACCGCTGATTCAGGGGGACCGGCCGTGCTCGCGCGCGACCTCCACGGGCAGACGCAGGACGTAGCCGTCCTCCTTCGCGACGTCGATGAACTCCTCGGCGAGCGCGGGGCCGTGCTCGGCGGCGTCGACGGTGACCACGCCGTGGCCCCAGCGGACCGCCAGGTTGCGCCCCAACACCGCGGCCTCGGGCGAGTCGAGGTGCGCGGCGCGGGCCAGGCGGGGCGTCTCCGAGGCCGTGGGCTCGTCCGCGTCCGTCCGGGCGTCCAGCAGGAAGAGATCGCGACGCGCGAGGGCCACGAGGAAGGCCGCCTCGGTCGCCGGGTCGGGGAAGGACCCCAGCAGGAGCGCGCCGGTGACGCCGGGGAGCGCGGCCAGCTGCTCGTCGGCTTCGGAGCGCGGATCGACCTCCACGATCACGTCCTTGCCCGCCTTGATCGCCTTGGCCGCCGCGCGCATCGACTCGGGACCGAACGGCGCGAGGGACACGGCCATGGGCGACTTCCACTTCAGGACCCGTCCGAACGTCGCGGGCTCCTCGGGGACGAACCGGAAGACGATCCCCAGCTCGGGAGGGTTCTCGGCGCGGACGGCGGGCCGCTCCGGCATCCATCGGCGCAGCTCTCGGCGCACGAGCAGGTCGGGGCCGTGGAACACGCGGAGGCGGTGGCTGAAGGGCCCGGTCTCGGTGACGTAGATCGTGGTCCCCTCCAGCTCCGGGGAGGCCCGCAGCGCGTCCTGCAGGGCGCGGGGGGTGCGTCCTCGGGGCAGCCGCAGCGGGTCGTCGGGCGACCCCAGCACCGCCCCCCACGAGGCCACGAGCCGGTCCACGACTTCGCCCACGAGCTGCACCGACGGGGCCTCGACCGCCCCCTCCTCCACCGCGACGCCCAGGCCCTCCCCGGGCCTCGGGAACAGCCGCGGCCACAGCCACGGGACGCCCTGCACGGCGACCACTGCGACCACGACGGCCGACGTGACCCAGAGGGCCGCGGTGAATCCGTGGCGTCCCAGCACGTCAGTCGGCGATGGCGTCGGGCGCGGTCCGCGCGGGCAGGTCCATGTCCTTCACGGGCGCGGGCTCCGGGGGGGCGGGCTCCGGAGCGGGCGGCCGCGTGAAGTACTCCACCGCGGAGTCGGGCGCGGCGAGGGCGGCGAAGGCGATGTGGAGCTCCGAGTCCGCCACGATCCAGTCCGGGGCGGGCGCCGCCTGCAGCAGCTCCGCCGGGTCCCTCCAGGGCTTCCACGCGCCCCGCTCGCCGAGGGTGACGTGGGGCCGGATCCCCGAGCCGTGGATCGAGGCCCCGCTGGGGGTCAGGTAGCCCGCGGTCGTCAGCTTGAGGGCCGAGCCGTCGGGGAGCTCGATGAACTGCTGCACGGACCCCTTGCCGTACGTCGTGTAGCCCACGAGCTGCGCGCGACCGGTGTCCTTGAGGGCCCCGGCCAGGATCTCGGCGGCGGAGGCGCTGTCCGCGTCCACGAGCACGACCAGCCGCGTCTCGCGATCGGTCCCCTTGGGCCGCGCGAGCTCCTCGTCGGCGGCCTCCTCCCGACTCACCGTGGAGACGATCGGCCCCGATGAGATCCACAGGTCCGCGACCTGGACCGCCTGGCTGAGGTAGCCGCCCGGGTTGTTGCGCAGGTCCACGACCAGCCCGGTCACCGGGGCGCCCTGCTCCTCGGCGAGCTCCGCCAGGGCGCGCTTCACCTCGTCGGCGGTGTGCGACTGGAAGCGCTTGATCTGGAGCCACGCGGTCCCGTCGCCCACCAGACGTCGCTCCACCGAGCGCGTGCGGACGCGGTCGCGGAGGACCCGGACGTCCTCTTCGGACCCGTTGCGCAGGACCGTGATGAGCACCGCGGTGCCTCGACGTCCCTTGATCTTCGCGAGCACCTCGTCGTCCCCGACCACGGACACGCGCAGGCCGTCGACGGCCACGATCTCATCGCCCGGGAGCAGCCCGGCCGCCTCCGCCGGCGACCCCTCGATGGGGCTGAGGATGAAGACGCGGTCCTCCCGGCTCTCGATCGAGATCCCCACGCCGTAGTACTCGCCCCGGGTCTTCTCGAGGAGCTCCTGGTAGTCCTCGGGGGACAGGAACACGGAGTAGTCGTCGAGGCCCTGGGTGAGGCCGCCGATGGCGTCGTAGATGAGGTCCTGCGGCTCCCGCTCGACGACGTACTCGGCCTCGATCTTCTGGAGCGCCGTGGAGAAGACGTGCAGCAGGTCGTAGGGGACCTCCTTGGCGGAGGCGGTCAGCGCGGCGCCGGTCAGCAGACCCGCGGTGAAGAGCGCGACGGCCCCTCCTCCCCGACGGGCCCGTCGGGCGCAGCGGGCGAGCAGGGTCGGGGGACGTGAAGGGATCCGCGACATGCATTCATGATAGTCCCAGGTTCTCCCTCAGGATCACCCGAGGCCCTCCGATAGACCTTGTGAACGTCGCTCAAAGACGTCGTCAGGAGCCGCCATGAGGGAGCATCGAAAGCACGAGCGTGTACCGTTCCGCACCCAGATCCAGTATCGGGCCGACGGAGGCGAGCACTTCCTCATGGAAGACAGCCACAACGTCTCGGAGGGGGGGATCTTCATCGCCACGAGGCGCCCTGCGCCGATGGGCGCGGAGCTCGAGATCGCCTTCTCGGTGGACGGCTCGGCGAACCAGATCGTCGCCTCCGGGACCGTCGTGTGGGTCAACGCCTGGCGTGAAGACGGACCGAACCCCAACCCGGGGATGGGCATCCGCTTCGACCGCATGTCGGAAGAGGCCCGCGCCACGATCCAGAGCGTGGTGCGGCGCATCGCGATCGTCCCCGCGATCCCCGAGGCTCCGGCCGCCTGATCGGGTCTACACGGCCTCGGCGACGAGGTCGTAGCCGGCCACCTCCGTGACGCGCATGCGCACGATGTCGCCGTACTTCGCGTCGCCGGCGTCCGCGATCAGGGTCAGGCCGTCGATCTCCGGGGCCTGCTGAGGCGTCCGCCCCACCCAGAGCAGCTCCGTCTCGGGGTGCTCCCCCTCGATCAGCACGTCGCGCTCGGCGCCCACGAGGGCCTCGTTCTTGGCGACGTGGATCTCCTGCTGCAGCAGCATCAGCGCCTCGCGACGCTCCTGCTTCACCTCGTCCGGGACGGGGTTCGGCAGCTCCGAGGCCGGCGTCTCCGCCTGGGGACTGAAGGTGAACACCCCCACGTTGTCGAAGCGCTGCTCCGCCACGAAGTCGTAGAGCTCCTGGAACTGCGCGTCGGTCTCCCCCGGGAAGCCGACGATGAAGCCCGTGCGGATCGCCAGGTCCGGGATCCGCGACCGCAGCTTGTCGAGCAGGCGCCGCGTTCGATCCGAGCTCACGCCGCGGCGCATCGCCTTGAGGATCGGGTTGCTGATGTGCTGCAGCGGCATGTCGATGTAGGGCAGCAGCGACGGCAGCTCGGCGAACGTGTCGATGAGCGCGTCGTTGAACTTCGCGGGGTACGAGTACAGCAGCCTCACCCAGTCGATGCCGTCGACGGAGTCGAACGCGCGCAGCAGGTCGGGCAGCCGCTCGGCGCCGATGTCGCGGCCCCAGGAGTTGCTGTCCTGACCGACCAGGTTGATCTCGCGCACCCCGGTGGCCGCGAGGGCCTTCACCTCGTCCACCAGGACGTCCAGGGGGCGGGACATGAGGTCGCCGCGGAGCTTCGGGATGATGCAGAAGGTGCACCGCTGCGGGCAGCCCTCGAGGATCTTCACGTAGGCCGACCACGGCGTGAGGGTGTTGACCCGCGCCTCGGCCCCCTGCACGTAGATCGGCTCGCCCACCACGTCCGCGACCTCGTGCGGCGACCGGGCGACCACGTCGAGGATCCGGTGGTAGTCGCCGGTGCCCACGAAGGCGTCGACCTCCGGCATCTCCTTGCGGAGCTCGCCGTGGTGCCGCTGGGCCATGCACCCGGTCACGATCAGCTGCTCGGCGCTCCCCGACGCCTTGAACTCGGCCATCTCCAGGACGGTGTCCACGGACTCCTGGGTCGCGGCGTCGATGAACGTGCAGCTGTTCACGACCAGGACGTCGGCGTCCGCGGGGTCGTCGCTGAGCACGAAGCCCGCGCGCGCGAAGCGGGCGAGCATGACCTCCGAGTCGGTGCGGTTCTTCGGGCAGCCGAGGCTGACGAAGTGGACGCGACGGCCCTCGCCCTTCATGTCCGCGGGGATGTCCGCGGCGGCGGTCCCGGCGAAGTCGTTCGGCTGAATGATGGGGAGGCGTCCGGCCATGGGCGCGGGACTGTATCAGTCGATATCGACGATGGTGAAACCTTCGCGATCCGTGTACACGAAGCCCTCGTCCGGCAGGTCGACGCCGGTCTCGATGTTGCTCAAGACCGTCGCGCTGCGATCCCCGAACGGGGTGGTGGTCACGACGCCGTGCACGAGGCCGGTCTCGGGGTGCACGTGCACGAAGACGAGGGCGATGCCCGCGTCCGGGGCCTTGGGCTTCATGCGCAGGACGTCGAGGCCGTCGACCTTCTCGTCGCCGACTTCGGGGGTGACCACGAAGTCCTTCTTCACGTCCGCCGACCCGGTGAGGAAGTCGAACATGCGGCCCACGGCCTCGCTGTTGCCCGCGCTGCGCTGCACCGTCTTGTCCGCCTCGTCGACGATCCAGAGCGTGGTGCCGTCGCTCAGGTAGGTCTTCGCGCGGGGCGACGTGTACTGCATGCGGATGCTCCGCGGCTTCTTCAGCGCCAGCGTGCCCTTCATTACCATGGGCTCGAAGTACGAGACGCCCGTGTTGGTCTGGACGAACGAGGCCTGCACGGCCGTCTCCGCCGCGTAGGCGCCGCGCATGCGCTCCAGGACCGCGTCCACTCCCGTCGAGTCGTCCCCGCGGGCCACCTGCGTGCTCACGCCGAGCACGAGCAGCGTCGCCGCCGCGAGCAGGGTGAGTCCGGCCAGGACGCCGCCGGATCGGGTGCCGGGCGTGCTGGTCATGGCATCTCGAAGGGGCGGATGAAGACCTCGCGCGGGCGGGCGCCGTCCGGGGGACCGACGACGCCGGCCGCCTCCATGGCGTCGATGATTCGGGCGGCGCGGTTGTAGCCGAGCTTCAGGCGACGCTGGAGCAGCGACGTGCTCGCCTTGCCCGCCTCGGCCACCACGGCGACGGCTTCGTCGTACATCGTGTCGCGATTCTCGGCGTCGACCTCCGGCTCGCTGTCCGGCGCCGCGAGGATCTGCTCGACGTACTGCGGTTCGCCCTGCTCCTTGAGGTGGTCGACGACCTTCTGGACCTCTTCGTCCGACACGAACGCGCCGTGGACGCGGGTGAGCTCGCTCACGCCCGGAGGCAGGAACAGGCCGTCGCCCATGCCCAGGAGGTTCTCGGCGCCGTTCGCGTCCAGGACCGTGCGGGAGTCGACCTTGCTCGAGACCTTGAACGACAGGCGCGTGGGGAAGTTGGCCTTGATGAGCCCGGTGATCACGTCCACCGACGGTCGCTGCGTCGCCAACAGCATGTGGATGCCGGCCGCGCGCGCCATCTGGGCGAGCCGCACGATGCTCTCCTCGACCTCCTTGCGGGCGACCATCATCAGGTCCGCGAGCTCGTCGATGATGATGACGATGTACGGCATCTTCTCGGGCGCCCCGACGGGATCGCCGCCCTTGCTGCGGAACTCCACCGTGTCCGCCCCGAGGGCCCGCCCGCACTCCGGCTTCTCGAGCGGCGTCCCGGCCTTGCACGACGCCTCGTAGGCGTCCCACTCGTCGCGGATCTTCTCGGCCTTGTCGTTGTAGCCCTTGATGCTGCGGGTGTTCATCGCCGCGAGCACCTTGTAGCGGCGCGTCATCTCCTCGACGGCCCAGTTGAGGGCCATGGCGGCCTTCTTGGGGCTGGTCACGACCGGCACCAGGAGGTGCGGGATGCCGTCGTAGATCGAGAACTCCAGCATCTTCGGGTCGACGAGGATCAGCCGCACGTCGTCCGGCGACTTGCTGAAGACCAGCGAGAGGATGATCGAGTTCACGCAGACCGATTTGCCGGATCCCGTGGTCCCCGCCACCAGGATGTGCGGCATCTTCGCCATGTCCGAGGTCACGGGCGCCGCGTCGATGCCCTTGCCGAGGGCGAGGGGCAGCGCCTTGGTGCTCTTTCGGAACTGCGGGTGCGCCATGATCTCACGGAGGTAGACCGTCTCCCGGCGGGGACTGGGCACCTCGATGCCCACGGCGCCCTTGCCCGGGATCGGCGCGACGATCCTGACCTTCAGGGCGCGCAGCGCCATCGCGAGGTCGTTCTCGAGCCCTGCGATGCGCGACACCTTGATCCCGGGCGCGGGCTCGAACTCGAACATCGTCACGACGGGGCCGGGGAGGATGTCCGTCACGCGCCCGGCGACGCCGTAATGCGCGAGCGTCTCCTCCAGGCGCGTGGCCTGGGCCTGCAGGGCGCCCTCGTCGATCTCGCGGTCCTGCGCGGGGGGCTTGTCGAGGAGCGCGAGCCCAGGGGCTTCGTACTCCTTGTCGGGCTGCTTGTGGATCCAGCGGCGCGCGGAGACGACGCGATCGACCTCCAGCGTCGCGGGCGCGTCCGCCACGGCGCGGATGCGCGGCGTGAGCTTCGGGGCGGGGGTCGCGCGGTCGGTGACGGGCGACGCCTCGGTGGACTTCCCCTTCCCGCTCGATGTCCCATCGCCCTTGAGCCGCAGCTCGGCGTGCACGACGCCCCGGGCGGTGGCGCCTCGCATGCTGTCCACCCGCGCCTCCGCGGCGCGCTCCTCGGCTTCGGCGACCGGCTCGGCGACCGACTCGGCGACCGACTCGGGAGAGCGGTCGGCGATCGGGAGCGCCTCGAAGGGGGGCGCGTCGGCGGCCGGGGCCACCAGGGATCGGCCGAGGCTGCCGCCGCTCACGGCGATCCGGACCGGCTTGCGGATGTTCGAGGGGCGTCGGTCGGGGCCGAGAGCCTCGTCTTCGATGGCGACCTCGGAGGACACGCGCACGGCCTCCACGACGATCGCTCCCTCATCGTCGATCCCCATCTCCCGCTCGCCGAGGCGCGCCATGCGCTCTTGACGCAGCCAACGGGCCTCTTCCCGGGCCACGGCGCGCTCGTCCTGCCAGTCCTCCCAGGCCTCGCGGGCGCCGGCGACGACGTGCCCGAACAGACCCGCCAGGCCGCGCCCGACGCTCTGGGTGCCCGCGCCCGCCCCCTGGACCAGGGGCTCGCTCGCCCGACGCATGCGCCGCCCGAGGGACCGAACCAACGCCAGGGGCCGCAGCCCGAAGGCCACGCGGGAGCTCACGAGCAGGGCCGTGAAGCCGACGATCCACGTGCCGGGACCCGACAGGTTCGGTCGCAGGAGCCCGTCGAGCACCGCTCCGACGAACCCGCCGCCGCTGATCTCATCGCCGCGGAAGTCGAGGGCCGGGATCACCAACTGGACGACGAGCGAGAGGGACGCGAGCACCCCGATGAAGCCCGCCATCTCCCAGACGCGCACCCCTCGGTGGCGGCGCTGGATGAGTCCGACGGCGAGGAGCAGGAGCAGGAGCGGAGCGGCGTAGGCCGTAAGCCCGAGGGAGGAGACGGCGACGTCCGCCAGCCAGGCCCCGAAGGGACCGATCCAGTTGCGGACCTCCCCGCCCGACTCGCCGAAGACCCCCACCAGCGTGTCCTTCGGGTGGTAGCTGAGCAGGCTCGCGAGGACCAACGCACCGCCCCCCAGCGCGACCACCGCGGCGACCTCGCGACGGGCAGCGGTGCGACGCAGGCGGACGGTGTGGACGGAGGTCTGGTAGCGGTCGGACTCTTCGGGGCGCGCGAGGACGGCGGCGCCTCGCTTCAGCCGCGTCCGCGTCTTCGCGCGGACGGGGGACCGGCTCTTGGTGCGGCTCCGGGTCGTCTTGCCCTTCGGCATTGCTCGCTCGCTGTTCCCCTCGGCGTCCCGCGATCGGCGCGGATCGCGTCAGTATAGGCGTTACTTACCATGCTGGGGAGACGAAGTGCGGACGATGCACTCCACGCGATCGCCGGTCCTCGCCTTCACAGCCCGTCTCAGGGTGAGACGGACCCGGTGGGCGAGATCTTCAGTGTGGGGTCCCGGCTTCTCGACCTCGGCGCGGACGGCGGCCTCGAGCTCGCGCTCGACGGCCTCTTGATCGGCCGACGGGAAGACACCGACGGTGACCACGGAGACGTCGCGGCGGCGCACCTTCGCCACCACCACGCCGGTCCGGGCGATGCGGCGACGGTCGCGGAGGGCCGGCTCGTCGGGCGCCCAGAGCTCGCGGCCGACGCCCGCGGAGAAGCCGGGCGGCGCCTCGGCGGGCACCACCGTCGCCCGTCCGTCGCGCAGGAGGACGGCGCCGCCCGAGCGCAGGGACAACACCTCGGCGTCACGGCCCTCCAGCAGCGCGCGGCGATGCTCGGCGAGGTGCCAGGCCTCGCCGTGGATCGGGACGACCGTGCGCGGTCGCACCCAGCTCAGCCACTCCCGCACCTCGTCCCGCAGGCCGTGGCCGCTCGTGTGGATCCCGCGCCCCGCCTCGCCCCACGGCGGCACGACCGTCACGCCGCGATCGATCAAGCGGTTCACCACGAGGCCGATCGCGCGGTCGTTGCCGGGGATGGCGCGCGCGCTCCACAGCACCGCGTCGCCGGGGCCGAGCTTGATTCGGGGGTCCTCGCCGCGCGCGATCCGCGGCAGCGGCGCCCGCCACTCCCCTTGCGTCCCCGTCACCACGACGAGGCCCTTGCCCCTCAGTCGCGCCACCTGCTCGACCGGTCGCAAGGCGTCCCCCCAGCGACCGAAGAGGCCGAGGTCGCGAGCGAGACCCACCGTCGCCTCCATGCTGCGGCCGTAGACGGCGGGGGTGCGGCCCGTGACCTCCGCGGCGCGGATGCACGCCGCCACGCGCTCCACGTGGGAGGAGAACGTGGTGATGAGGACCAACCCGTCGACGTCGCGGACCGCCTCGACGAGGTTGTCGGCCACCCGCGTCTCTGCGAGGGTCCGGCCCGGCCTCGCGGCGCCCGTCGAGTCCACGAGCGCCAGGTCCACGCCGCGGTCCCCCAGGGCGGTCAGACCCTCGATGTCCGTCGGAGGCCCCAGGAACGGCTGCGGTTGAACCCGGAAGTCGCCGGAGTGTACGAGCGTGCCCAGAGGGGACTCCAACGCAAGGGAGCAGGCCTCCGGAAGGCTGTGGGTGACCCCGAACCACGTCGCCGCGACGTCGCCGATCCGGGTGCGCTCGCCGGGCACCACGACCCGCGCGTCCAGCCTCGAGGCGTCGTCGCCCAGCACCCGCCGCAGGAGCGCGATCGTGAACGGCGTCGCGTGCACCGGGAGGCCCGGGGCCCGGCGCAGCAGGTGCCGCACCGCGCCGATGTGATCGCGGTGGCCGTGGGTCAGGAGGAGGCCGCGGAGGCGCCCGTCCTGCAGCCTGCGGAGGGCAGGCTCGAGCGGCGGCGCGAGGTGGTCCACCCCCACGTCCCAGGGCGCCGGGAAGAGAACGCCGCAGTCGATGAGGAAGGAGTCGTCGCCGACGTCCACCACCATGTGATGGGCGCCCATCTCGCCGAGCCCCGCGACGGGCTCGACGCGCACGCCGGGGCCGGTCAGATCAGACCCCGTCGTGGGGATCCAGCGCGATCAGGACCTCGCCGTCTTCACGGTAGCGGTCGCCGCACGCCGGACAGGTCGGGTGGGGACCCGACGGGAGGCGCACCCCGCAGCGGCAGATCCAGCCGAGCCGACGGGCGGGCATGCCGACCATCAGCCCGTAGGCGGGTACGTCCTTCGTGACCACCGCGCCCGCGCCGATCATGCAGTAGTCGCCCAGGTCGTTGCCGCACACGATCGTGGCGTTCGCGCCGATGGATGCGCCCCTGCCCACGCGGGTGGCCTTGAACTCGGTCTTCCGCTCGATGAAGCCGCGCGGGTTGATGACGTTCGTGAAGACGCAGGACGGCCCCAGGAAGGCGCCGTCCTCGACGACCACGCCGTTGTAGACCGAGACGTTGTTCTGGATCTTCACCCCGTCGCCGAGCACGACGTTGCGGTCCAGGTTCACGTTCTGGCCGAGGATGCAGCGCTCCCCGACCTTGGTGTCGGTCTGGACGTGAGAGAAGAACCAGATCTTGGTCCCGGCACCGATCTCGGCGCCCTCGTCTACGTATGCGCTGGGATGAACGAAGTAGTCGTCGGCCATGAGAGTCCCCGGGTCCGAGGCGCGCCGACGACCTCTATCGGAAGCCGAGGACGACGCCGAGCATCACGCGGTTGTCGATGTACTCGCCCGTGTCGGGAACCGACGGGTTCACCATGCTGAAGCGGTAATCGACCGTGGCGTGCAGCCACTGCGTGATGAGAATGTCCACGCCCGCGCCCGCGCTCCACTGGTGCTCCGTCTTCCGGGGCTCCAGCACGCCGAGCACCCGGAACAGCCAGGAGAAGTCGGCGGTGATGGCGAGGCGGTCGAACAGCAGGCCCTTGTACTTCACGTACGCCTGCGTGTTGATGATGCGGCTCGAGTAGTACTGGTTGCCCAGGCCGCGGTCGAAGCCGAACGCGATGCGGTGCGTGAGCACCGGGCGAATCGCCAGCTCGACGCGCCCGAGGATGCCCTCGGCGGCCGTGAGGTTCGTGGCCGGGCCACCGCCCTCGTCCGCGTCGAAGTATCGGTTCGAGTACCCGATCTGAGCCAGGAAGGAGAGGACGCCGCCGCGCGTGATGTCGCCCTTGAGGCCGCCGAAGAAGGCCCAGGTCCACGAGCTGATCTGCTCGGCGGAGAAGGCGCTGCCGTTCTCCACCCAGATGCTCCGCGCGACGTCCAGATCCAGGATCAGCGTGGAGCGCGGGAAGAAGCGCCAGGCGAGGTTCATCCCGCCGTTGACCGTGTGGTGGTTGCCCGTGACGAGCGGGTTCGGGTTGAACGCCGCCGAGCCGCCGAAGTACGTGCGCCACCACTGCCAGCCGAAGTTGACGTCGATGTTGAAGGCCTTGCTGGGCCGGAACTTCACCTTGAGCGGCGTCGCGACCGTGAGCTCTTCGTCCGCGCCCGTCGCGTCCACGCCCCGGAGGACCGGGCGGTTCGCGAAGTACGGACCGAAGTAGAAGCCGACCTTGCCCTGCCGGTTCGCGTCGAACGACGTGCCGAGGCGGAAGTTCGTCAACCGGCGCAGGTCCGAGTTGTCGTTCCCGCCGAGGTTGAAGTACGAGAAGAAGAGGTAGCTCGCGTCGAGCTCCCAGCGGAAGTTGTTGCCGGGGTACACGACGCCGAGCGCCGGGTTCACCTGCACGCCGAGATCGCCCACCGGGTCCTGCTGGACGCGGTCCACGTTCGAGTCGTAGATGAGGTGCACGCCCACGGAGGGCTTGATGACCAGATCGCCGAGCGGAAGACCGTCTTCCGCGGCGAGCGCCGAGGGCGCCGTCGCGAACAGAACGAGACCCAAGGCTGCGCCCAATGACGCTGCGCGAAGTCGCAGGGTTCCCTTCCCGTTCACTGTCTGCTGGTCTCCTTCGGCCTCATCGGCGTCGCCCGTGAAATCTGAAGTGCTCGGCACTCGCGCAGGGGGACGCACCCCCCCCGGGGGGAGCACGGCGCCCCTTCTGCCTCATTCTTCAGGTCGGGTCAACCGCCTCCGCTCGGTTGTAGGAGCCCCAAGGGGCCGGGAAGCCGTCGTGCGCGTCGACGGGTTCGATCTCTAGTTGTCAGGAGAGGAGTCCGCGGGACGCGTGGCGGAGTCGCTCGGGCTCCCGAACTGGTCGTCGCCTTCGCTGCTCTCGCCGTCGACCGTGACGCTCACGATCGTCCCGCCGGACTGGCTGTATCCCAGGTCCCCCACGCAGGCTTCCGCCTCCGCGATGATCAGGCGGCTCTGATCCGCCGCGATGGCGACCTTGCGGTAGTTGTGCTCCTGGAGGTCGGCGTTCTCGCGTGCGATCGCCTCCTGCAGGTTCAGCTTGCCATCCTCGGCGACCTTCAGGAGGCCGCGAAGCGAGATGAGCTTGTCGTTCAAGCAGTTCAGGAGGATCACGTCCTTCCGACTCTGCGCCGCTTCGATGAGGCCGAGGATCTTGTTCGTCGCCGCTTCGAGCGTGTCGGCGGTGGTCGCCGCGAAGTCCAGCTTCTGCTGGGCGGTGAGGTCCGCGCCCGAGAAGTCCGGGCTGTCGTCGGGGTCCTGGGCGAGGGCGTCCGAGGCACCCATCGGGCCCATGGACACGGCGAGCGCGAGGGCGATCGCGAGGAGGCCCCTGCCCGCGAGGCGTTCAACTGTTCCGGCACGCATGACTATCCTCCGAGGCCGGGCAGGGCACACGATTGAGTATGTGTTCGGTCCTGGGGCGTGTCAACGCGACCTGCGCCCCGCTCTGTCGGACCCGCGAGGGGCCCTCTTCCGAAAGACTCGTTTTCGAGCGCCCGCGGCCGATCCGCGGCGTCCTCGACGACTACTGAGAGGAGAAGATGAAGGGGTAGCCCGCGACCTCGATCTCGTCCTCATCCTCCTCGGGGGGCTTGAACTTGATCTTGTTGATCTCGCGAACGATGCAGGAACCCAGCGCGGAGTTCCCGGTGGTGTTTGCTTCGACGGCCGTGTCCCCGGCCCTGCCGGCCTCGCCGATGATCCAGGACACGGTGACCTTGCCGGCCAGATCCGGCTCGCCTCGAAGCTCGCGCTCGTAACACGCCTTGATGCGCGGCAGGTACCGCTTCATCTGGGAGCGCACGTCGCCGGCGTTGCCGCTGCTGAGCTCCACCGTGCCCTGCTCGAGGACAGGCTTCGGAGCCGTCTGCTTCTTCTCGACCGTGCCGCCCGCGCCACCGCCCGCGCCGCCGAGATCGCCGATCCCGGCCGCTCCGTCGCCGCCGCCGCCGCCTCGAAGGCCGGCCTGGTCCACGTCTCGCCGGGCGATCGCGACGCCCGACGATCCGCTCAGCGCGTCACCCACGTCTCCGGAGAGACCGGACGTGTCCGCCAAGAGGTCTGCGATCTCGCTGCCCTTGCCCTCGCCGGTCGTACCGATGAGCGCGAGGATGCCCTTGTCCGCCACCGACTGCTCGAGGCGCTCGCGGCGCTCTTCGGCCGTCTCCACGTCCTCTTCGCCGCCGGACTCTTCGCCGCCGGCCGCATCGCCGGGCGTGGGCTCCGGAGTGGCCTCGGATTCGGCCGGGGTGGCCTCGACCTCGACCTCGCCCTCGTCGGAGACCTCCAGTACCTGCGGCTCCTCTTCGGGGGGAATGATGAGACGCACGAAGCGATCCGGGAAGTCCTGCAACCGGACGCGACGCGGCGGGGGCTGAGACTCGATCCAGATCACGGCCGCGGTGTGCACCAGCGCCGAGAAGAGGAGGATCCCGAGGAAGAGCCAGTCCACGTCCTGCCACCGCCAGCTGTTGAAGTCCGAGCTGCGGTGCCGGACGGGCTGGGGAGGAGGCGTGACGAACTGGAAGAGGACCGTGTACTCGCCGACGTAGACCTTGCCGCGGTTGCGGTCGTCCAGGCCGAGGCTGAAGTAGTTGCCGCGCTTCTTCGCCTGCCCGCGCTGGGCGAGGGAGGCGAGGGTCACGACCTGGTCCGACACGGCGACCTTGCCGTGCATCTGCGTGGTGAACCGGAGCTCGTACTTGCCGCCCTTGGCCGCAAAGAGCTCGAACTTCTTGGCGGGAACCGCGCCGGGGGGGATCACGACGGTGCATTTGGGGCTCTCGCCCACGGTCACGCTCGTCCCGGAGGGGATCAGTCGTTCTTCGACGATCCGCCCGCTATGAATGATCCCGATGCGAAGGATCTTCGCGTCCGGGGCTCGACTCTTTTGCGCTTGGACTCGCCGCGTCTGCTGCTTGCGACGTGCCGATTGCGCTCGCTGAGCGGCCATTCAGGTCCTCTCGCCGATCGCGGCCACGGGGCTGATCCCATCCTGGGCCGGGTCGGTCTGCGGCACGGGCTTCCTCTGTCGTCGGTCGGGCATCATCGCCCGACCCTGTCTGAGCGCTTCCTCGAGTTCGTTGAACTCGAGTTCGTTCGTTCTACTCGGACTTGTAGACGACGAACTTGAATTCCGCGAACTGCGACTGGCCGGCGGTGTACATCACCTCCCGGACCAGACTGAACGGAATCTCGCGGTCGCACTGCAGGAGAAGTCTACCCTGAAACTTGTTCGCCGGGTTTCGCTCCGCGAGCGCCTTCGCTTCGTCGGCCTTCTCCTTGAGAATGTCGAACAGCGGCGCGATGAGCGTCCCCCGCTTGAACTCGTCCCCGACGACGCCGCCGGTGACGTCCACGACCTTCACGCCGTCGACGATGATCCCGCTCTGGCTCACCACCGCGTTGACGGCGAGCTCGGGGGCCTTCTGGGCGCTCGAGTTGGGGAGGCGAAGGTCGTCGGACGGCGCGACCTGGATGTCCTCGGTCGAATACGACTTGAGGAGGAACACCAGGATGATGGTCATGATGTCCATCAGCGAAGTGATGTTCAGCTTCGCCTCTTCCTGCTTCCGGTGCGGCATGGGCTTGGCCATGGCTTCTCCTTCGGCTCCGGGGGTCTACTTCGCGCCGCCTGCGACGACCACGTACGGGAAGAGCGTCTTGCGCTCCTCGCTGCCCTCGGGCTTGTGGTCTCGCGTGGCATCCATCACGCCCACGAGCACGTGGTACGGGATGTCGGCGTTGGGGGCGATGATGACGTTCTCTTCTTCCTGATAGTCCTCCTTGACGCGAACCACCAGCTCCTGCAACGCCTTGTAGTCGTGGCAGGGCGTCTCGTGGCGGCAGCCCGGCTCGGCGCCGCACTGCACTTCGCGGCAGTACGCGTCGTCGGCCGTGAGGCCGATCGTCGGACCGCTCTCCTCGGAGACCGAGTTCGGACCTCCGCTGCCCCCACCCAGGACCGCGGCCGAACCGGCGACGGTGAAACCTTCACCCGTGATGCCCACGGTGAGGTTCAGAGGCGGCTTGTCGTCTTCCTTCTTCTCCGTGGTCGTCTGCGGAGCGCCGATCGCGGGGAGGGAGGAGTCGATGACGGCGAGCGTGACGAACTGGACCGAGACGAGGAGGAACGGGATCAGCAGCGTCATGAGATTCATGAACGGCAGGAGCGTGAGCTCCGGATCCTCGAGCTTCTTCGCCCGGCGTCGCGACGAGGGACTGGATGCACCCATCTTGGTTTCCTCTCAGGTAGAGAAGTCGAGCGCCCTACGTTCCGTCAGGACCGCAGAGCGCCCACCGAGGTTCCCGGCGTGTGCCGGTCAGCCCTCGGCGCCCTCTTCCTTGAGGGTGCCTCGCTGACGCGCGGCCAGCAGGTTGATGAGCTTCACGCTGTACTGGTCGATCTCGTCGATCAGCTTCGTGGTGCGGTTCGAGATGATCGAGTGACAGATCATCGTCGGGATGGCGACCACGAGCCCGAAGGCCGTGGTGTACATGGCGACCGAGATGCCGGCGGCCAGCAGGGTCTGCTTGGTCTCCGGCGAGGCGGAAGCCACCGCCTTGAATGCGGTCACCAGGCCGGAGATCGTGCCCAGGAGGCCGATCAGCGTGGCGACGTTGGCCCACATGCCCAGGTACGGCGTCCGCTTCTGGATCATGGGGATGACCTCGAGCGTGGCCTCGTCGACCGCGTTCTGGATCTCCACCGTGGAGCGGTTGGCGCGCGTGAGGCCCGCCTTCAGCACCTTGGTCAGCGCCGCGTTGCTCTCGGCGTTGCAGAGCTTGATGGCGCGGTCGATGTTGTTGGCCATGATCAACTTCTGGATCTGGGCCATGAAGGCTGCGCCGTTCAGGTTGTAACGGAAGAGCACCATGTAACCGCGCTCGATGATGGTGGCCATCGCAATGACCGACACCACGAGGATGATGTACATGAAGGGGCCGCCGTCGCGGAAGAAACTCAGAATGAAGTTCATGGGGAGGAACCTCCTCGGGGGAACGAAATGCACCGTGTACGGCGGCCGCGAGGACCGGCGCCGGAGCGCGAGATGGTGGTCAAAGGATCGGGCCTGTCGGACCGTCCCCCTCCGTCGCCTGGAGGGCTAGAAGGGGGCTTTTTCGACAGACTTGACGATCTTGGGGATGAAGCTCTCCTTCAACTGGAGCGTCTCAAGGTCTTCTTGCTCCTGACGAGTCAGGAAATACGTCAACTCGGGCTTATGAACGTTACCGGTGATCTTGTAGTCGTCCTCGTTCAGGGCGTCCTCGTCGAATCGAATGACTTTGCGACGCTGCTGAGCTTCGGCGTCCGCAGTGTAAAGAGGAACGGCGAGGAAGCCAAGGAGCACAACCGCGATCATTCGAACGAACGGCGAAACGTTCCAAGTGCCCGAAGTCACAGTGGTTTTCTCCATAGACGACGGATTATAGGGAAGCGCACCCTCGTGGTGCAAGCGGCGAGACATCACTGTCCGCCCCCTTCTGTCCCTTCCTGACCTCCGGATCCACCCGCAGGTTCCCCGGAATTCGCAGGCTGAGCCGGAGACGCCGCCGCTTCTTCGGCGGCCTTCCGACGCTTCGCCTCTTCCTTCGCGCGCTTGCGCTCTTCGCGCTTGCGGCGACGCTCTTCGCGCGTCTTGGTCTTCTCGACCTCGGCGATGTACGTGCGGACCGGGTCTTCGTCGCCGACGATCCGCCCCTGCGACTCTTCGAGGGAGATGTACTTGTTGTACTGCGCGAGCGCCGCGTCGAGATCCTTGATCTTGTCCGCGTAGAGGATCCCCAGGTTGTAGACGGCGGCCGCCTGGTGCTTCCCGGACCGACTCGCGACCTCTTCGTACAGCGATTCGGCCTTCTTGAACTCACCCATACCGCTGTACGCGACGGCCAGATCCAACTTGATCGGGACGCTGTTGGGGAGCCGCTTCGCTGCCTTCTCCAATAGATCCCGCGCGCCCTCGAAGTCCAGGTTCTGGAGCTTCAAGTAGGCGAGGTTCACCGACGCCCCGACGTGATCCGGATCCAAGGCGATCGCGCGCACGAAGCGCGCCTCGGCCTCGAACTCGTCGCCCTTCTTGAAGAAGACGAGCCCCAGGTTGGCCTGGATCGACGCGTTCTCGGCGCCTCCGGGCACGGACGCCTCGGCCTTGATGAAGACGAAGCGCGCGAGCTCGATCTCGTCGAGATCCATGTACGCGAGGCCGAGCGTGTTGTACGCGTCGACGCTGTTCGCGTTGACCTCGAGGATCTCGCGCGCCATGTCCCGCGCCGCCTCGGCGTTCCCGCGCTTGCGCATCACGCGCGCGAGACCGTTCTTGAAGTCCACGTCCTCGTCGCCCGCGATGGACTGACCCTTGAGGTACGTCCGCTCGGCGACACCCAGGGCGTCTTCCCGCTCGGCTGCGATCGCGAGGGCAAGGAGCGCGTCCCGCATGTCGGGCTTGTAGTTGACGGCCTTCTGGAAGCTCGCGCGCGCGTCCGCGAGGGCGCCCATCTCCAGGAGCACGAGCCCGAGGTTGTAGTGCGCCTCGGGGAAGTCTTCCTTGAAGGACAGCGCGTCCTTGAGCCGGGCCATGGCGCCCACGAGGTTCGGCGGAGCGCCCGCGAACCCTCGGCTGAGCATCACCGCCTCCTCGAACAGCTGATTGGCCTTCTCTTCGGGCGTGGGCTCCCAGATCGGCGTGCCGTCCGGGTTCCACATGGGGTAGCCGCTCGCGTCCACCTGCTGCATGCGCCCGTCCTCGGAGACGAGCGGCGCCGGGATCTCCTCGCCCGAGGACGAGGTGGTCGTGCCGGTGCCCGCGGCCGTGGTGGTCGCGGCGCTGCCGGAGGTCGTGGTCTCCCCCTCCTTGGGGCAGCCCGACGAGAGCAGGAGTCCCGAGAGGAGGACGAAGAGGGCGGCGCGACTCATCATCGGCGGGTCCCTTCGACACGGGCGTACTTGGGTCGATCGACGGCCTCGGTGGACGACGTCTGGGGCACCGTCTCGACCGCGGGCGGCAGGTCGAGGGCGTCGGACTCGATGACGGTCGACTTCGTGGGCTTCGGGACGCTGTAGAGGTTCGGATCGATGCGGCTCAGCTCGAACAGCGCGCGATCCACCCACTTGGTGTGGCGCTTCTTCGTGCGCGCGGCGTCCACGACGGCCGTGAACGCGACGGTCGCGGCGTCGTACATCGGCTGCGTGCGCTCGTCGATCTTCTCCATGATGATCGCGAGCAGCTCGGGATCGTCCTCGATCTCCGGCGGGATCGGGTACTGCGACCACTGGTCGGCGTGCGTCTGGAACGCGAGCCCCTTGTAGAAGATCGCGGCCGACTGCCACTCGAAGTCGGAGTACTCGACCACGAACGCGTCGAAGTCCTCCTTGAGCTGCCGGTTCCACTCCAGCTTCTCTTCGATGATCGGCGCGTCCTTCTCCTGGTCGCCGGTGTACTCCCGGGCGGCGAACGCCTCGAAGTCCGCCTGGAGGGGGCCGAACGCGATCTCCGCGGCGATCTTCACGCCCAGCCCGCCGAGCTCCGTCTTCATGGTCGGGTAGCTGTCGTGGATGAGCGTGAGCAGCTCGACCGCCTTCTTGCTCTTGCCCTCTTCGTCGAAGAAGCCGGCGAGCTTGTAGTTGGTCTCGACCCAGCGGTCGGCGTCCTCGCCGCCGTAGAGCTCCAGCCACTCGTTGTAGACCCGACGCGCGTTGCGACGATCCTCGGCCGTCTCCCACATCTGGGCAGCGGCGTAGAGGACGTTCTTGGCGTCCTGCTCCTCGGTGAAGCTCGCGTGGTACGCCTCGTAGTCGCGGGCCGCCTCGGCGAAGCGCTTGAGCCCGACCTTCAGGAACGCCGCGTTGAACAGCGCGCTCCGGGCGTCCTTGTGGTCCGGGTGGTATTCGACGAGGTCCTCGTAGTACCGGACGGCCTTCTCGAGCTTGAGGACGCGCTCGTAGTTCGACGCCATCTTCCAGAAGGTCGCGGGCGCCTGCTCGGAGTGCGGGAAGTCCGCGAGCAGCTTCTCGAAGTACTCGTTGGACCGCTCCGGCTGCCCGAGCTTCGTGTACGCCTGCGCGACGTTGTAGAGCACGAAGTCGATGTTCTGCGGATCCTCGTCCGTGCCTTCCTGGCCGTAGAGCGCGTAGTACTCCTCGAAGGCGTCCACCGCGCACTGGTACTGGGCCTTGTCGTAGGCGATCTCTCCCTGCTTGAAGAGGGCACTGCGCTCGAGGCTCTTGAAGTTCTGTTCGCGCTCGATCGCGAGCTCGGAGCCGCCTCCGAGGCCCATCGCCCCGTACTTCTTGGCGGCCGCGCGCATGCGCCCGAGCTGCCCCGTGTAGAGCCAGGAGTCGACGACCAGGCCGGCGGAGTACGAGGCGTACTCGGTCTCCGGGAACCCGTCGATGATCTCGACGAAGACGTCGCGGGCCTGGGGGAGCCAGTTTCGGTAGTAGTAGATCTGGCCGATGTCGTACAGGAGCACGACGGCGAGGCGGTAGTTCGGGTCGAACTCCAGGAGGTCCCGCGCCGCGGCGACGTAGTCCTTGTCCAGGTCCGTGAGCGGGATCTGCGCGTAGTCGGCCGTCTCACCCAGCTTCGGCTTCATGTTGCCGAGGGCGCCGGGGAGCGTCGCGACGTCCGCCTGCTCGAGCCACAGCTCGCGGTACGCGGCCATGATCGACTCGAGGGTCTCGCGCTGCTTGCTGTCCTCGGGGAAGGCCGCGAGGCTGCGGTACTGCGCGATCGCCGCCTCCCACTTGCGTCCGTAGAAGAGGCACTCCGCGAGCCAGAAGTTCAGGTCGTAGGCGTTCTTCGCGAAGGGGTAGGTGTCCAGGTACTCCTTGTACCGCTCGGCGGCGAGCAGGAAGTCGTTCGGGTCGTTCGTTCGGATCGCCTTCGTGTGGTAGCTGATGGCCACCCACTCCAGGGACTGGAGGATGTAGTGGTTGGCCTTGGACAGCGCCTCGGGGTTGTCCTGGTTGGCCTTGTTCCACTTGCTGTTCGGGCCGTACTGCTCGGTGAGCTGCACGCGCGCGAGGGACGAGGCGTCCGCGTCCGGGACGGGCATGTTCTGCCAGATCTCGACGATGCGATTCTGGAACTCCGGCGCCTCGGGCCGCAGCGGGAACTTCTGCTGCAGCAGCGCGTAGGCGTCCACGGCTTCTTCGAACCGCGCCTGCTCCACCAGCACCGCGGCGAGCTCCGTGAGCACGTCGAACTGCCAGGGCTTGTCGCCGAGCTTGTCCAGCCAGAGGACCGCGTAGCGCATCGGGTCCGTCGCGAGCTCCGAGGAGAGGTCGGCGAACGAGATGGCCACGTAGCGGATCGTCTCAGGGCGGAGGTCGGCTGCCTGGTTCTCGGCGAGGAGTGCTTCTGCCCAGTCGAGGAGGGACACGAACTCGGTGATCGCGAACTCGAGGTCGTCCCGGTCGGGGCGGTCGAGCTTGTAGTAGGCCCACGCGTACTTGTACAGCGCGCCTTCGTAGAGCTTCTGGTCTCTGCTGGACCAGTTCTTGGCGGGCTCGTCCACGGCGCGACGCTCGAAGTAGTCGATGACGCCCTTGTAGTACCCGATCGCGATCTCGAGGGGGTGCTGCTGCCCGGGGACCGGGTTCTCTTCGAACGCGATGTTGCCGAGCCGGAACAGCGCCTGGTTCGTGTAGATGCTGTCCTCGACGTTCTGGACGAGGGCCTCGTAGGTCTCCTTTGCGCGCTCGGGGTCGAGGTGGCGGGCCGTCTCGTCGCTGTAGCAGAAGCCCAGCATGTAGTAGACGGCGCCCAGGTCCTCGTAGTCGCGGAACCGCTTGATGATGTCCTTGTAGAGCTTGATCGACTTCCGGTAGTCCTTGAGGGGAGGCTCCGGCAGGTAGTCGATCTTCCTCTCCTCGAACAGCAGGTCGAGCTCGGCGTACTTGTCGTTGTCGACGAGGTACTTCTCCTCGGACTCCTCGAAGTAGAGCTCCGCGAGCCGGAACATGCGGCGCGGCGTGTGGGTGGAGTTCGGGTGCTCGGTGACGAACCGCTCGTGCGCGCGGATCGCCTCTTCGCGGAGCAGCCGCTCCTCGAGGTCCGCCCTGCCGACCAGTCGGTCGTAGCCGCTGCGCAGCTCGGCGACCTCGACGTCGTACTTGTTGAAGATGATCCGCGAGACCTCGCTCGCGAACTCGTCCGCGCGCTCCTGGAACCGCGCGGCGGCGGCGCGCCAGTTGTCCAGCTCCGTGTCGTCCGCGGTGGCGCTGCCGTCGCTGACCACCTCGGCGGGGCCGGCCGCGGACTCCACCACCTCTCGGGCCGCGGGATCGAAGTCGTCGTCGGTGTTCGAGAGATCGTCTCCGCACTCGTCCACCGGCGCAGGGCTCGAGGCGGACGGCTTCGCGGGGGCCGGGGCGGGCGTGGCCTCGGTCTCCTCGGCGGGCTCGGCGGCCGGATCGGACTCGGGCTCGGGCGTCTCCGTCGACTCACCCTGCGCGAACGCCGGGGAGGCGAGGAGGAGGGTGGCGGCGAGCGCCCACAGGACGCGACGGGACATCACGACTCGTCCTCCGACAGGACCTCGCCGAAGGCTGCTTCCAGCGCCTTCAGCCGCTTGACCTTCTCCCGCTGGAGCGACTTGCGCTCCTGCGAGGTCTGCTCCTTGCGATACCAGTACACGTCGCTCACGCCCATGTCGGCGCGCGTGAGCATGTCCTCGTAGAAGCCCGCGACGTCCCGGAACGCCTGCTCGCCGATGCGGCCGCTGACCTGCTCGTTGTCGCCGGAGATCTCTTCGCCCTCGCCGTCCAGGTTGCGGACCATGCGGCGCTGGAAGTCGACCTCGCGCTTGATCTCGCCGATCTCCTTGCCCTCGGCCTCGTCGAGGCGGCCCCTCGTCTCCGAGGACTGGGCGGCGATCTGCTGGATGCGGGTGCGCGCGCTGTCGATGCGGCGAAGGACGTCGTCCCCGCCCGGCACGCGACGGCGCAGGCCGGAGAGCCGCGACTCGAGGCTGCTCACGGACGAGCCCGCCTCCTCGCGAAGCTCACCCTCGTCCGCCGAGGACTCGGCCAGCAGCCGGCCGGTGAGCAGGCGAGGCTCCAGACGACGACGCAGGCGCACGAGGATGGACTTCACCTCGTTGAGGTTCGCTCGCTCCTGGTCGATCTCCTTGCGGGCCTCGATCTCGCTCTCGCGCGTGCGCTCGCCGCGGTTGCGCGCGTCCACGAGGTACTCCTCCATGCCGACGAGCTTGCCGAGCAGGTCGTTCACGACGAGGTCCAGCGTGTAGAGGCGGCCGCCGACGGCCTGGGCCTGCATCGCGAGGTGCTCCGCCTTCTCCAGGGTCTGCTGTCGCTTGAACGCGAGCCCCGAGGCCGAGCTTCCCGCGGACTCGCGGTCCTTCTGGACGGCTTCGAGCGCCGCCTGGGAGCCGCTCGGGAGCACCGTCGCGAGGTACTCCATCTCGAAGTCCACGAGGCGATTGCGGAGCAGCAGCGCCGCCGCGTCCGCCGTGGACAGCTGCTGACGGTGGAGGCGGTAGGTCTGGATCAGGTCCACCGAGTCGTTGCCGTACAGCGCCTCTTCGAGGACCCCGAGGAGGATGTCCGCGTCCTCGATGGCCTCCTGCTGACGGTAGAGGTCGCCGGAGATGCGGACCGCCTCGGCCACCCGCTCGTCGGAGGAGGCCTGGCGCTTCGCCTCCTTGGGCACCGTGAGGTCCGCCTCGGCGATGAACTTGTCGTCGTCCACCAGTTGGTTGAAGTACACCATCGGGTCCGCACCCGAGCCGACGATCTCGTCGACGATCCGCTTGAGGCCGCGGAACTTCTCGCCCGCGATCTCGTACCGCTCGATCGCCTCTTCGTACTCCTCCATGCGCACGCGCACGTGGCCTGCGAGGAGGCGAAGCGCGGGCTCACGCACGTCCTCGGGGAAGGCGAGGTTGAAGATCTCGATCGCCCGGAGCGCCTCGTCGTACTTGCGCTTGGCCTCGAACTGCTGCTCGTGCTGCGTGGCCGCCTCGATCGTGGCCCAGATGAGCTCGTAGAGCGCGTCCGAGTAGACCGGCGAGTCGCTCGCGATGCGCGAGTAGTAGCCGACCGCCTCCGGGATCTTGCCGTTCTGGTAGTGCAGTCGAGCGATGGCGAGGCGGGTGAGGTCCTTCACCTGCTCGTGCGCGGACGTGGACGTGGGCAGCGTCTCCACCTCCATGAACACGGTGATCGCCGACTGGAACTTCTGCGTGGCCGCGTTCTGCTCCTGACCCGCCGCCTGGCTGCGGCCCTGGGCCTCCATCTCGGCCGCGGCCTCGAGGGCCGCCTGGCCCTGCCGGACGAGGATGACGCCGCTGTAGTAGCCGGCCTGCGGCGTGTACGTCGAGCCGCGGGGGAACGCGCCGAAGATGCCCTGGGCCTCGGCGAGCTTGCCCTGGCGGTACAGCGTGCGGCCCATCTCGTAGCGGATGCGCAGGGCGGTGGGGCTGTCGTCCCGCGATTGGAGGACGAAGTTGTTGTAGTAGTAGTTGAACTCGCGGACCTCGCCCGTGCGGCCGTAGATCTCGATGAGCTTGAGCAGGCTGTCCCCGTAGAAGGGGTGGTTCGGGCCGGTGTCGACGATCCCGCGGAACTCGCGCTGGGCGGGCAGCAGGTTCCCGTCCAGGAACAGGCACTCGGCCAGGTACCACTCGCCCTCGGCCTTGCGGGGATCGCCGCGCAGGTCGTCGTTCTCCAGGAGCGAGTAGAAGATCAGCGCGCAGCGCTCATAGTCCTCGATCAGGTAGGCGTAGCGCGCCTCGCGGTAGCGCTCGGAGATGAGCCGCGGGCTTCGGGTCAGCGCCCCGGACGACAGCTCGCTGCGCAGGCTGAGGAACCGACGCTCCAGCTGTCCGAGCTCGTTCTCGATGAACTGCAGGCGGTTGGTGTCGACGCGCTGCGCCTGGGCCGGGGCGGGACCCCACGCCACGGCCACGAGGAGCGCGAACCCGAGCCCCCCGAGGATCCGATTGAATCGAACCGGTGTGGTCACGTCCGTCCTTCGCACTCGCTACTGACCGGCTCCAGCGGAGTCCTCGGCGCCGGCATCCGAGCCGCCCGCCTTCTCCCCGAGGAGCTTGAACTCGTAGGCCGGGCCCTGGACCCAGTCCCCCGCCGGGCCGCCCTGCTTGAACAGCTCGGCGTCGAGGCGGGTCGTCTTTCCGTCCTCGGCGAGGAACGTGTAGGACGACGAGATGTTGAACGAGTAGTCCGACAGGTAGGCGAAGAGTCCGCTGCCACGGCCCTTGATGACGCCCGTGACCGACAGCGTGTGGTTCCCCGGGGGCACGTTCGCCTCGAAGATCTCCAGCTCCTTCTCCTTGGCGAGGCCGTTCCCGGTGGGGTCGGTGCGCTGGAAGATGGGGTTGCCGTCGAAGTAGTAGGTGATGGACTGGAGGCGGTAGGCCGGGCCGAGCTTGTTGACGTGTCGGATGACGGCCTTGGCGCCGGAGACGACGCCGCGGATGACCTTCTCTTCGAGCAGGAGCAGGCGCGCCTTGCTGCGGAAGACCTTCTCCTTGAGGTCGTTGACCTGGGACTCGACGGTCTTCAGCTCGCGGTAGATGGACAGCTCGGCGTCTTCGTTGGGCGCGGCGGCGCTGCCGGGCAGCGACGGACCGGAGGGGGCGGTCTCGCTCGCCTCGGTCTCGCCCTCGGCCGCTTCTTCACCCTCTTCTTCGGCGCTCTCGGCTTCCGCCTCTTCTTCCCCCTGAGCGAACGCCGGGACGGCGCCGACGCTGAGCAGCAGCGCGATCAGGAGAGCATGGATCCAGCGGTCGGGCATCGGGGTCCTCCGGGGCTGTCGCGTGTGCCGGGCGGGGTGTGTTTCGTTCCGATTGGACACACGACGGCCAACCCGCGCGAACACGGGGGTCGAACGTACCGCGCTCCGCCGTCCGGGTCTAGGCTCTGGGCCCCACATCACACGCATGCCTCCGTATAGACGACAACCATCGGCGAATATTCAATCGACCTTGAGTCGTCGTGCGTTTCTCGGGTCGATGGGCTCCGTCGTGGCGGCCACGTACGCGGGCTGCGGCTCCGCGGCCCCGCCCCGGGACGAGCTTGTGTTCGCCCTGGCGGGCACCCCCACCAACCTCGACCCCCGCTTCGCCCAGGACGCGTACTCGGACCGAATCGCCCGCCTGATCTTCTCCCCGCTGCTGGCGCGCGACGGGTCCGGGGTCACCCGCCCGCACCTCGCCGGGGCCGTGGAGCGACCCGACGAGCGCACCTGGATCTGCCGCCTCGTCCCCGGGGCCCGGTTCCACGACGGCAGGCCCGTCCTCGCCCGCGACGTGGTGGCGACGTACCGCTCGATCCTCGACCCCGCCGTCGGTTCGGTGCGTCGGATGAGCCTTGAGCCGGTGCAGGCCGTCGAGGCGCTCGACGCCGGGACCGTCGCGTTCCGCCTGCGCCGCCCCCACGCTCCGTTCCCGCAGACGCTGGCGGGCCTGGGGATCGCGCCCGCGGCGGCCCTCGAGGAGCACGGACCGGACTTCCGGGATCATCTCGTCGGCTCCGGGCCGTTCCGACTCATCGAGGAGGTCCGGGACTCCCACGTGCTGCTCGAGCGGAACCCGTCGTGGTTCGGGGGCCTCGCGGCCAGCCCCCGGGTGCGGTTCCGGATCGTCCCCGACGCGACGGTGCGTGTGCTCGAGGTCATGCACGGCAGCGCCGACCTCACCCAGAACGACCTCCCCGCCCACGTCCTCGAGCGGCTGCGACGCGAACCCGGGCTGCGCGTGGACTCGGGCGGCTCGACGCTCGTGAAGTACCTCGCCTTCAACCTGCGGCACCCTCACCTCGGGGACCGGCGGGTGCGGGCCGCGATCGCGCACGCGCTCGATCGGGAGCCGATCATCCGCCACAAGCTGCGGGACACGGCGACGGCCGCGAAGACCTTCCTGCACCCCGAGCACTGGGCCCACGCGGACGACGTCCCCGAGTACCGGCACGACCCGGACCGGGCCCGTCGCCTGCTGGACGAGGCCGGGCTTCCGGAGCGGGACGGGGTCCGCATGGAGCTCGTCTACCGCACCTCGACGGACTCCACGTCGGTCGCCGTCGCGAGGATCATGCGGCGTCAGCTGGCGGACGTGGGGATCCGCATGGTGCTGCGCACCAACGAGTGGGGTGTCTTCTTCTCGGACATCAAGCAGGGCCTCTACGACCTGTTCAGCCTGAGCGCCGTGGGGGTGACCGACCCCGACTGGTACGCCTACGTCTACGACAGCCGACGGATGCCCCCGGACGGCGCGAACCGCACCTTCTACTCGAACCCCGAGGTCGACCGGCTCATCGACGAAGGCCGCAGGCTCGCCGATCCCGTGGACCGGGCGCCGCTCTACCGTCGCCTGCAGCACATCACCGCGCACGATCTGCCGCTCCTGCCGCTCTGGTACACGCACAACGTCGTCGTGTCGGGCCGCAACGTCGTGGGCTACGCGGCCGTGCCCGACGGCGACTTCTCCAGCCTGGTGAGTGCCCGGAAGACGGGACCGCGATGAGGGAGGTGCTGCTCCGCAGGATCCTGCTCCTCGTGCCGCTCCTCTGGGTGGTCTCGACGGCCGTGTTCGCGCTCCTGCACTTGATCCCCGGGGATCCGGTCGACTTCATGGTGGGCGAGAACGCGACCCTCGATCGCAAGGCGGAGCTGACGGCCGCCTACGGGCTCGATCGGCCCCTGTTCCTGGACGTCGAGGCGCTCGGCGAGCCCGGCCCGATCGGCGGTCGTTTCGCCAGGGCCGTCACCGACACGCAGTACGCCGGCTTCTATCGCGCGCTCTTCACCGGCGAGCTGAGGTCGCTCCACACGCGCCGCTCGGTGTGGGACACGCTGGGCGATCGCTTCCCGGAGACGCTCCGGCTGGCGGGGTGCGCGCTGCTCGTGTCGATCCTCCTGGCCGTCCCGCTGGGCACGCTCGCGGCTTGGCGACGGGGGTCGTGGGTCGACCAGGCGTCCATGGCAGGCGCCCTCGTGGGCGTCTCGATGCCCAACTTCTGGCTCGGGCCGCTGCTGATCCTCGTCTTCGCCGTCGAGCTGGGGTGGCTGCCGGTGTCCGGGTCGACGGCGCCCGGGGCGATCGTGCTCCCGGCCGTGACGCTCGGCCTCGGCATGTCGGCGATCCTCACGCGGATCACGCGGGCGAGCGTCCTCGAGACACTGCACGCGGACTACGTACGGACGGCCCGGGCGAAGGGCGTGTCGGAGGTCGGGGCGTTGTTCCGGCACGCGCTGCGGGCCGCGCTGCTTCCCGTGATCACGATCGTCGGGTTGCAGTTCGGAGCCCTGCTGACGGGCTCGATCATCACCGAGGAGATCTTCGGCTGGCCGGGGATCGGCCGCGAGGTGATCCAGGCGATCCGCTCGCGGGACTTCCCGATGGTGCAGGGCTGCGTGCTGCTCATCGCGACGACGTACGTGGCCGTGAACACCGTGACGGACGTCGCCTACACGCTGGCGGATCCGCGGGTGAGGCTGGACGACCGATGAGCGCGATCCGAATCGGCGCGATGCTGGTGGTCGCCCTCGTGCTCTGCGCGGCGCTGGCGCCGTGGATCGGGCGACTGGATCCCGAGGACTGCCGCCTCGCCGCGGAGCTGGCCGGGCCGTCGCGCCTCCACTGGCTCGGAGCCGACGCCGACGGGTGCGACATCTACTCCCGCATCATCCACGGCTCGCGAATCTCGCTCTGGGTCGGGGTGACGGTCGTGTCCGTCTCGGCGCTCATCGGGACCGCCGTCGGCCTGCCCTCGGGCTGGTACGGGGGCCGCCCCGACCGCGCGCTGATGTTCGTGCTCGAGTGCTTCCAGGCGTTCCCGGGGATCCTGCTCGCCATCGCGATCACCGCGCTGTCGCCGACGCGCTCGGTCGGGCTGGTGATCGTGGCGCTGTGCGTGTCCGGCTGGGTGTCTTACGCGCGCCTGGTGCGGGCGAAGACGCTCGAGCTGCGGGAGGCGGAGTTCGTCACGGCTGCCCGGGCGATCGGGATGGGGCCGGTGCGGATCATGCTTCGGCAGATCCTCCCCAACGTCGTGCCGCTGCTCGTGATTCAGGCGACGTTCGGGATGGCCGGGGCGATCCTCGCGGAGGCGGGGCTGTCGTTCCTGGGCCTCGGCGCCCCGCCGGGGGTGCCCTCTTGGGGCTCGATGCTCAACGACGGACGCGAGTACATGCTCGTGGCCCCGCACCTCTCGGTGTGGCCGGGCGTCGCGATCATGTTGACGGTGCTGGGGTTCAACTTCCTCGGCGACGGGCTGCGGGACCGCATGGATCCCCGAACGCGGACGAGCCGTCGGTGAAGGTCCGGTCGAGGATTCCGGTGAGGACCTGGGCCGGGTCGCGACGACGGTGCCGAGACCGCGGGTGAAGGCGTATCTTCAATACGCCGAAGTCGGGGCGAGGTGCCGGAGGAAGCGAGGCGGTTCAGGGACCAGCGGAATCGTCGTCGTCCCCCGCCGAGTCGTCGTCGTCCCCGGCCGAGTCGTCGTCGTCCCCGGCCGAGTCGTCGTCGTCCCCGGTGGAGTCGTCGTCGTCGCCCTCTCCGGGGGTCGGCTCTTCGGGGAGGAAGTCCGTGGGGATGTAGTCGAGGTTCGCCCGCCAGCTGTTCGCGCACGACGTCCGCAGGGCGCCCGTGCTCTCGCGGCACGCGCTCATGATCCCCTGGCTGACCGTGTTGTTGCAGTCGGTGAGGGCCTGGCCCTCCGCGCCGTCGCAGGTCTCTTCCTGGTCCCGGGCGATCTCGACGTCGACGCCGTCGCGACACTGGTTCACGAAGTCACGCTCGCCTGCGTAGCCGTCGCCGACCTCCGCCCAGGTGAGCTCGTAGTCGCCGAGGCAACCGTCCAAGAGGGCGCCCGCGTCCTGGCAATAGGCGCGACAGTCGTCGGCGCAGCCGGAGGTGAGCAGGGTCGGCACGAGGATGCCGGCGACGAGGACCAGGAAACGGAGGGGGCGCATCGGAGTTTCCTCTGTAACGGCGCGGGCTTAGCTCAGCCCGGGGGCAAGGACGCGGCATCTTATGGCAAGGACCCCGTCGAATCAACGACACCGCGCCGGCGGCCGACGTTCTCTACTCGATGAGGGTCTCGCAGTCGGTGTCGGACTCCGCGCGGGCGAGGTTGCCGTCGCAGATCGCGAGGAGCTCGTTGTAGGCGTCGCTGCCCTCGTCCTCTTCGTCGAGTTGGTCGCCGTAGACCGCCTTGCAGCGGGCGAGGTAGTCCTGCTTGTCCTCGTAGGAGTGCTCGACCCAGGTGGTGCCCCAGGTGTCGAGGCAGCGCTCGAAGAGATCGCCCTGGGCGTCGCAGGCGCTGTCGCACTCGTTGGCGCAGCCGGGCGCCACGGCGCAGAGGAGCAGGAGCAGAGGGAGGAATCGCATCGGCGGCACCTTAATGGAGAGGGCCCTGTCGCGCTCGGGTCGCGGTCTATTGACAGCGCCTCGGGCCCCTTCTACATTCGCCGCGCTTCGCAAGACGGCGACCCATCGCCGGGGCTGCGACGCGGGCAGGTAGCTCAGTCGGTAGAGCAGGGGATTGAAAATCCCCGTGTCGGGGGTTCAATTCCCTCCCTGCCCACCATCTCCAGTTCAAACGCCGAAGGGGAAGCCGAGACTCGGCCTCCCCTTCGGTGCATTCGGGCTCGATGCCTCGCGGAACCGCAGGTTCCGCCGAGGAGCCCGCGCGACCCGAGGTCGTGCGGCGTTCCTCTACTCGGGGGCGGCGCCGCCCTCGGCCCCGCCCTCGGCGGCGGCGGCGGTCTGGGCCTTGATGAAGGCGACGAGCGCGTCCAGCTCCACGTCCTCGAGGGGCAGCGGCGGCATGGCGGGCGCGAAGCCCTCGACGATCTTGGCGTTGGGGTCCGTGATCGACTCGCGCAGGTACGCGTCGTCGACGGTCACGCTGGACCCGTCGGCGAGCTTCTCCGTGATGCCGAACACGTCCTTCCAGGACGGGCCGACGCCCCTGGTGCCGTCGAGCGAGTGGCAGGCGATGCAGGTCTTGCTCGCGTAGAGCTCGCGACCCTTCGTGACGAGCGGATCCTCGTCGGCCGCGACCTCGCCCCCGCCGGCGGCCATGGCCACCCCCTCGAGCAGGGACGCGTCGCCCGCGACCTGCTCCATCGCCGCGGCGAGCCGCGACGCGTCCATGGAGGCCGCCTCGTGGGCGTGCACGGCGGCGAGCGCCTCGGTGGCCGCCGGGACCTGCGCGTTGTCCGTCCCCCGACCGCGGAGGCCGGAGAACTCGAACGCCATGCCGATGAACAGCGCCGTGAACACGAACAGGAAGATCAGGATCGAGCCGACCGGCGGATCGGAGTCGACGAAGCCCTTTTTGGCGGTGGTGTCCGACACGAAGGCCTCCTAGAAGTTCTCGAAGGAGATGGACGCGGGGAGCCGCGGGTCCTTCACGGGGATGAGCGGGGCCTTCTTCATGGCCCAGGTGGCCACGCCGAAGAAGATGCCGCCGACGCCCACGAAGGCGGTGACGTCGAGCAGGGAGAAGTGGATCCCGCTCGTGTGGTAGCTCGGCATCACGATGAAGTAGATGTCGACGTAGTGCATGACGAGCATCCACAGCGCGCCGAGCATCAGCGTGCCGCGGTTCCGCTTGACCTTGCGCTGGATGAGGAACAGGAACGGCAGGCCGAAGTGGCCGAGCATGAGGCCGATGCCCATCGTCTCCCAGCTCGACCCGGCGCGGTGGGCGTACCACATGGTCTCTTCGGGGATGTTCGCGTACCAGATCAGGAAGTATTGGCTGAACGCGATGTAGGTCCAGAAGACCGTGAACGCGAAGATCAGCTTCCCGAGGTCGTGGTAGTGCTCCATGTGCACGATGCCGCGCAGGAGCCCCTGCTTCTCCATGAGGAGGTGCAGGACGGCCAGCAGCGCGTTGAACGACACCCAGGCGCCCGCGAAGTAGTAGACGCCCCACATGGTCGAGTACCAGTGGGGATCGAGGGACATGCCCCAGTCGAGGGCCGCGAACGTCAGCGAGAAGGCGAACAGCGCGACCGCCGGGCCCGCGACCTTCTGCATGAGGCGGGTGAGGTCCACGCCGCCCTCGGTGTCCTGACGCCGGCTGGTGCGCCGGAAGAACATCGAGAGGCCCGCCCACACACCGAAGTAGATCAGCGCGCGCGCGAGGAAGAAGCCCTGGTTGAGGTAGGGCTCCTTCCACTGGAGGATGGCGTCGCCCGCCACCACGTCCTCGTGGGTCCAGTGGTAGAGGTCGTGCATCCCGAGGACGATCGGGATGAAGAGCAGGAGCATGACCGGCAGCGGGGCCGTCATGCTCTCCGCCGTCCGGCGCACCACGACGCTCCAGCCCGCCTTCGCCGCGAACTGGACGATCACGAAGAAGAGCGCGCCGAGCCCGAGGCTCAGGAAGTAGAGGAAGGCCACCAGGTAGCTGTGATACAGCTGCGGCAGCTCGCTCTGCCCGAGCGCGAAGGTGGCCCCGAGGCCGAGGACGCCGAGCACGAGGCCGACCATGGGGAGCTTGCCCCAGGAGTGGCCGGCGGGGAGGGTGACCTCCTCGGTCGTGGGCAGCGTGATTGCGTGTCCGTGTGCCATCGAAGAATCCCCTCGCCTACTCGGAGGTCTCGACGCCGGCGACCTGGAGCGCGCGCACGTAGGTGGCGATCGCCCAGCGGTCTTCCGCCGGAATCTGCGCGGCGTACGAAGGCATCGTCCGCACGCCGTTGGTGATGACGTCGAAGAACTGCCCGACCGGGAAGCTCTTGAGGTAGGCCGAGTGGAAGGTCGGAGGCTGCGTGATGCCTCGTCCCGCGACCGTGCCGTTGCCGGTGCCCGCCGCGTCGTGGCAGGGCGTGCAGTAGATCTCGAAGCGAGCCTTGCCGCGCGCGACGAGGTCCGCGTCCAGCGTGAGGCTCGGCGGGAGGGCCTTGGCGAACTCGCCGTTCACCTTCCCGCGCCAGTAGTGATCGTCCTCGCGGAGCGAGCCGACCGCCACGGTGCCCTCGACGGGCAGCCGCATGCCGCGACCGTCGGCGAAGACCGCCTTGGGAGCGGGCTCCTGGGGGTCGATGCGCACGGTCTGATCCATGTTCCAGTTGGGGTGGATCGGGGCTTCCTTCTTGATCGTCTCCTGGCAGCCGAGGGCCACCAGGGCGACGAGCGCCACCGTCAGATGGGTGAGACGCATGGAATCAGTCCTCCACCAGCTCGACGTGGGACGATCCGAGACCTTCGAGGAAGGCCACGGTGCCGTCGGCCTCGAACTTCGGGTCCTTCGCCTCGATCGAGATGAAGAAGCGGTCGTCGGAGAAGCGCTCGAAGCGCTCGCTGTGGAACAACGAGTGGTAGAGCTGCGGCAGCTTGTTGAGGGCCAGCATCCCGACGAGCGCGCCCAGCGACCCGAAGAGGATCCCCAGCTCGAAGGTGACGGGCACGAAGGCCTGCCACGACAGCATGGGCTTGGCGGAGATGACCGAGGGCTGAGCGATCGTCGCCACCCAGGTCTGCAGCCCGAAGCCCGCCAGGGCGCCGGTGATGCCTGCGACGAAGACGAGGTAGGGCACCCAGCTGCGGCCGAGCCCCATGGCCTTCTCGAGGCCGTGCACGGGGTACGGCGTGTGCGCGTCCCAGGACTTGAAGCCCTCGTCACGGACCTTCTCGCACGCGTGATAGAGCTGCGCCGGGTTCTCGAACTCGGCGAGCGCTCCGTAGATGTCGGACATCAGTGCGCTCCTTCCTCGGCGTCGTCACCGTGGTGACCCCAGCCGGGGTAGTGCGGGCTGGCCTCGGGCAGGACGGCCTTCACCTCGGACATCGCGACCTGCGGGATGAACCGCACGAACAGCGTGTAGAGCGTGAAGAAGAGGCCGAAGCTGCCGATCAGGCACCCGAGGTCCCAGATCGTGGGCGTGTAGTAGCCCCAGGAGCTGGGCAGGAAGTCGTTGGCGAGGGACGTCACGGTGATGACGAAGCGCTCGAACCACATCCCGATGTTGATGAAGATGCTGATGATGAAGACCGCGACGACGTTCGTGCGCAGCTTGCGGAACCAGAAGAGCTGCGGGCTGATGACGTTGCAGCTCACCATGATCCAGTAGGCCCACCAGTAGGGGCCGAACGCGCGGTTCACGAAGGCGAACGACTCGTAGTCGTTGCCCGAGTACCAGGCGATGAAGAACTCCATCGCGTACGCGTACCCGACCATCGAACCGGTGAGCAGGCAGATCTTCGCCATGTTCTCGACGTGGCGGATCGTGATGACGTCCTTCAGGTCGAAGATGACGCGGCTGGGGATGAGCAGCGTCAGCACCATCGCGAAGCCGGAGAAGATTGCGCCGGCGACGAAGTACGGGGGGAAGATCGTGGTGTGCCAGCCGGGCAGCTGGGAGATGGCGAAGTCGAACGAGACGATGGTGTGCACCGAGAGGACGAGCGGCGTCGCCATGCCCGCCAGCGTGAGGTACGCCGACTCGTAGTTGACCCAGTGACGGTGCGAGCCGCGCCAGCCGAGGGCGAAGAAGCCGTAGATGAGGCGGCGGTACTTCGTGGTGGCCCGGTCGCGCATCGTGGCGAAGTCCGGGATGAGCCCCGTGTACCAGAAGAGCAGCGACACGGTGCCGTAGATGGACACCGCGAACACGTCCCAGAGGAGCGGGGACCGGAAGTTCGGCCACACCCACATCTGGTTGGGGATCGGACCCACGTAGTACAGCAGCCAGATGCGGCCGACGTGGATGGTCGGGAACGACAGCGCGCAGGCCACCGCGAACAGGGTCATGGCCTCCGCGGCGCGGTTGATGCCCGTCCGCCACTGCTGCCGGAAGAGGAAGAGAATCGCCGAGATCAGCGTCCCTGCGTGGCCGATGCCGACCCAGAAGACGAAGTTGACGATCGCCCAGCCCCAACCGACGGGGTTGTTGAGGCCCCAGACGCCGGTGCCCTCCCAGACCAGCCAGGCCACGGAGATGCCGTAGACACCGAGCAGGGACAAGGAGATGAAGAGGGCGATCCACCACGCGGGCTGCGTGGGGCGCTCGACGGGCTGCGCCACGAGCTCGGTGAGCCCGTGGAAATCGAGCCCCCCGAGGACGAGAGGCGCCCGCTCCGCTACGGGATCGGCGAGCTGGTCGGCGTCCGTATAGACCGTGGTCGTCATGACTACGCGAGCTCCGGGTTCGGGTTGCGAACGCGCGCGAGGTACGTCGTCCGCGGGTGGATGTTCAGATCCTCGAGGACCCCGTAGTCACGCGGCTGCGCCTTCAGCTTGCTGACCAGGGACTCGGGGTCCGCCACGTCGCCGAAGACGATCGCGTCGGTGGGGCAGGCCTGCTGGCAGGCGGTGGAGATGACCCCGTCGGCGACGGTGCTCTCGCCGTCCACCTTCGCGTCGATCTTCGCCATCGTGATTCGCTGCACGCAGTACGTGCACTTCTCCATGACGCCGCGAAAGCGAACGGTGACGTTCGGGTTCCGCTGCATCTGAATGAGCGGGTTCACCGCCTCGTTCTCCTTGCTGTACGCGAAGAAGTTGTAGCGACGCACCTTGAACGGGCAGTTGTTGGAGCAGTACCGCGTGCCGATGCAGCGGTTGTAGGCCATGTCGTTCAGGCCTTCGGGGCTGTGCGTGGTGGCGCCCACGGGGCACACCTGCTCGCACGGCGCCGTCTCGCACTGGGCGCACGGCATGGGCTGGAAGATCGCGTCGGGCTCGTCCCGGTCGCCGGTGAAGTACCGGTCCAGGCGAATCCAGTGCATCTCGCGGCCGTGCTGGACGCGGTCCTTGCCGACGATCGAGATGTTGTTCTCGGCGTTGCAGGCGATCGTGCACGCGTTGCAGCCGGTGCACGCGTTCAGGTCGATCGACATGCCCCACTGCTGACCGGTGGTGACGTTCGGCTGGTCGTAGATGGAGACCGGCTCCATCAGCGGGTGGGGCAGCACGTCGAGGCGCCCCTTGCCGACGATCTTCTCCTTGTGACCGCCGCCGTGGCCGTCGCCCCCGCCCTGGCCGTCGCCTTCGCCGTGGCCGCCGCCCTTGCCGTGGCCGCCCTTTTCGTCCGCGTGCAGGTCCTCGAGGGACGTCTTGTAGTCGGCCGCCGGGACCGCGATGGCGATCTTTCGGGGCGGGTACTCGATGTCGATGTCGAGGATCGGGATGTGCGCCGTGGCCTCGAGGCGACCCGAAGGCTGCGCCGACACCAGGAGGTAGTCGCCCGAGCCCTTCTCGACGTCCGCCGCGGCGAACCAGGGGGCGTCGCTCCCGCGGAGCTTGCCCGCGTCGAACCCCTTGCCGGTGCCGTAGTCACCGCCCGCCGTGCGACCCCAGCCGAGCTTCGCGACGACCACGTCCGGGGCGATCCCGGGGACCGTCCAGACCGGCAGCGCGAGGGTGCGCCCGCCGCTGGTCACGGAGAGCATGTCGCCGTTCGCGACGCCCAAGGCCTTCGCCGTGGTGGGCGACATCTCGGCCGCGTTGTCCCAGACGAGCTTGCTGATCGGGTCGGGCAGCTCGAGGAGCCAGCCGACGTTCGCGTAGCGCCCGTCGTAGATCGTGGGGTCGAGCTGGAAGTTCAGCTCGATGCCGGCCGCGCCCGACGCGCTCGGGAGGCCCGCCGCGAGGGTCGACCAGGCGACCGCGAAGGACGGAGACGGGGCCTCGACCTCGGTGGATCCGTCGCCCGCCGCGAGGGGGTCCTCGTCGCCTACGCCCTCGGGCGCCGGATCGGGCTCCGTGGAAGCCGCGGGGCCGGTGGGGTCGACCGCCTCGAAGCCGGAGTCGGCGATGACGCCGTCGTGCAGCCAGCGGTTCCAGTTGCGCTCGAAGTCCGCCCCGCCTTCCCAGGTGGCGCGCACGTGAGTGTGGCCGTCCTTCTTCGCGAGCCCGGCGAGCCGGGCCACGACCTCGATGGCGGAGAGCCCGTCGAAGAGGGGCGCCACGAGGGGCTGCTGGATGGCGGCGGTGCCGTCCTCGGACCGGGTGTCGCCCCAGGCCTCGAGGAAGTGCGCGGCCGGGATCTGCCAGGTCGCCCCCGCCGACGTCTCGTTGGCCGCCAACGTGACGTGCGCGGTCGTGCCGGCCCTCGCCAGCTTGGCGCCGAACTCGAGGTCCGCCGGGGCGTCGTAGACCGGGTTGCCGCCGATCATGACCAAGGCCTTCACCGACCCGCCGTCGATGGCGGACGCGAGGTCCTTGATGTCGCCGTCGAAGTTCGCCTGCGTGCGGTTCACCCACGCCACGGTGTTGCCGACGGCCCCGAGGGCCATGTTCGCGAAGTACGCCAACGCGTGGACCGCGGCGGGCTGCCGCTCGCCGACGACGACGGCCGCTCGGCCGCCCGCGCCCTGCAGGTCCTTGGCGACGGCGTCGACCCACTTGGCCGCGGGACCCTCCGCCTTCGCCGAGCCCGCCGCCGAAGCGACGCTCGCCCCGCCGGGGACGCTGCCCGCGCCGAGCTTGGCGACCAGGGCGGAGAGGAAGCCCCCGATGTCGGCCGCCTTCATGCGGAGGCGGTTGTCGGCCGCGGCGCCGGTGACCGTGAAGCCGGGCTCCACGACGTAGAGACGGGCGTCGGAGGGCTCGTCCGGGCCCTGGATGCGCTTGGCGTCGGCCCACCCGCGGGCGTGGCGGACGGAGCCGCTGCCCGAGCCGAGGAAGTCGGAGTCGAGGGCGAGGACGGTCCGCGCGCCCGAGACGTCGACGACCTGGCGCAGGCCCGCGCTCGTTCCGTTCGGCCCGAGGCCGATGAGGGAGGCGCCCGCGCGTGCGTTCGCGTCGTCGCCCGCGTCGTGCACGAAGATCTTCGTGCTCGCGTTCGCCGCTCGCAGCTTGCCGAGCAGGCGAATCATCGTGGGCGAGGGCTCGTTCTCGACGAGGAGCGCGAGGCCGGAGGTGCCGCCGACGGTTCCGAGGGCCTCCTTGGCGTCCGTCCACGACGCGTCCGCGCCGCCCTTCTTGGGGGCACGCAGCCGGTTGTCGTCCCACATCCGCATGATCTCGGACTGGGTGCGCGCGTCGACGCCCCCGCCCGAGGCCGGGTGGTTGGGGTTGCCTTGGATCTTGGTCGGACGACCTTCCTGGCTCTCGATGAGCAGGCCTGCGACGTCGCCGCTCGCGTAGGCCGTGGAGGCGTACTGGAGCGGGCGGCCGGGGACGAGGTCCTCGGGGCGCGAAGCGTGGGGGAGGATGTACTCCTTCGGCTTCCGCAGGATCCCGGGGACGAGGGGGGAGTCGCAGCCGGTGAGCGCCGTGGCCGAGGCAGCCGCGGCGGTCGCGCCGAGGAAGCCGCGCCGCGAGAGGGACGGATCGTGGTTCGAAGCGGTCATCGGTGGCACCCCGAGCAGTGTTCGGGCGGATCGACTTCACGCGTGCGGTGAGGGTCGTTCGCGGGGTCGTACGAGGGGTCGTTCCAGGCCATGTTCGTGACCTCGGAGACCGGACGCAGGCGGGGGCGGCGGTGGCACTCGATGCACCAACTCATGCCCAGCGGAGCGATCTGCGTGACCTTCTCCATCTGGTCGACGCGGCCGTGGCACTCGACGCAGCCGACGCCGTTCGCGACGTGCACGCTGTGGTCGAAGTACGCGTAGTCCGGGAGCATGTGCACGCGCACCCACTCCACGGGCTCACCGGTCTCGAAGCTGTTCCGGATCGGGGCCAGCTTCTTGCTCTTCGGCTTGACCGTGGCGTGGCAGTTCATGCACGTCGCCGCGGGCGGGATCGCGGCGAGGGCCGCCCGCTCCACCGTGTTGTGGCAGTAGCGGCAGTCCATGCCGAGCTCACCCGCGTGCAGGCGATGGCTGAAGGGGACCGGCTGTTCGGGCTGGTACCCGACGTCCGTGAATGCGGGGGCGAACCAGTAGTACAGCGCCAGGATGGCGCCCAGCCCGACGAGGGGCGCAGCGAGCGCCACCGCGGTGGGGAGGTGGTTCAACCAACGGGGGAAGATGACGGCCACTGGCGTCTCCCTGAATCGAGGCTCCGCCTCGTTTCGGCTCTCCTGCGTCCACGACGCAAGGGGGCCTTGGCGGAAAGATGGCGCGTTATCCGCCTCTGGACACGCGTGCGGAATGCAGCAGATCGTTGCGGTCGATCTAGTCCGGGCCTGCCTTCAGGCGCTTCTTCGCTTCGCGCACCACGTGCTGGGCGCGGTGATAGATCTCGTCCCGGCCGACTTCGTCGTGGGCGTAGTACCCGCGGATCCCCCCCGCTTCGTCGATCAGCGCCAGCTTCCCGGTGTGGGCGACCTCGAACATGTTCGCCTCGTCGCGCACGACGTCGCCCATCGCGACCTTGAAGCCGCCCTCCACGAGGGCCTTCATCTCGGCGCGAGTGCTGGTGACGAAGGTCCAGTGCTCGAGCTCGGCGCCGTAGCGCTCGGCCGTCTCGCGCAACACCGCGGGCGTGTCGTGATCCGGATCCACCGTGAAGGCGACGACGTGGACGTCCCGATCGTGCGTCGCGTACCGCGTCGACAGCTTCTTCATGTCGGCGAGCAGCGGCGGGCAGATCGACTGGCATCGCGAGAAGAAGAACCCCGCGACCCAGACCTGCCCCTCGAGCTGCTCGCTGCCGAACACGTCGCCGTCCTGATCGACCATCGACCAGGCGGGGAGCGAATACAGCAGCTCGGGCTCGTCCGGCACGTGCTCCGTGAGGCCCATCACCTTCACCATCGTGATGAAGATGCAGCCGACCACGAACCCCCACAGGTAGGGGTTGCGGTGCAGGGGCCACGCGGGGTCGGTCTCGAGCTTCTTGGGCTCGGTCAAGGGAGGCTCCGGCCTACAGGAAGGCGACGTCGACGGCCAGCGCGAGCGTGATCGCCGGGAGGTAGAGGAGCGACGCGAAGAAGTAGCGACGGGCCCAGGTGCCGTCGGGCTTGCGTCGCAGCCCGAGCAGCGAGTAGCCGAGGTACCAGAGGCCGAGCAGCAGCGCGATCACGCCGTAGACCGGGCCCGCGATCCGCAAGGGCACCAGGGACACCGACACGGCGAGCAGCGCGACCGACCAGGCGATCGCCTGCCACACGGCGACGGCCTCGCCGCGGACGACGGGGACGGTCTTGATCCCCGCGCGCTTGTAGTCGTCGAACCGGAACAGCGAGATCGCGAGGAAGTGCGGGATCTGCCAGGCGAGCAGGATGCCGAACAGGGCGATGCCCGGGGCGTCGATGGAGTTCGTGGCGGCCGTCCAGCCCATGAGCGGCGGGATCGCCCCCGGCACCGCTCCGATGACCACGGCGAGGGGCGTCAGCCGCTTGAGCGGCGTGTAGACGAGGACGTAGGAGATCATCGCGAAGAGCGCGAGGCCCGCGGTCAGCGGGTTCACGAAGATGGCGAGCACGGCCAGGGACGCGAACGCCAGCCCGCGCCCGAAGTGCAGGGCCAGCTCCGGCTCCATGCGGCCGGTGGGCAGCGGCCGGACGGCGGTGCGCGCCATGAGCTTGTCGCCGTCGCGCTCGAGGTACTGGTTGAGCACGTTCGCGGCCGCGATCGCGAGGCTGCTCCCCACCAACACGCCCACGATGACCACCCAACCGGGGTTCGTGCCCGCGAGCGCGAGCCCCCCCGCGACCATCAGCACGTTCATGCGCGTGATGCCCGGCTTGCACAGCGCCACGAGGTCCCGCAGCAGGGAGGGAGCCCCGGCGGCGGCGGCGGCGACGCGTTGATCGAGGGTGGCGGACACGCTGGGGATCTCCGAGAGGCCTGAACCTGAAGGAGCCGGAGTGTAGCGACGGCCGCTTCTCCGTCAAGAGAAGGTCGGGGGCCTGTGACAAGATGCCGGTCGGTGCCGCACTTCCGCGGCGGAGCGGAGATGCGCGTCCAGCACCTCACCGACGCCGACTTCCCGCTCGTCCTGGGCCGCTACACGCTCACCGGCTCCCTGGGCCGCGGGGGCATGGCGCGGGTCTTCTCGGCCGAGATCTCCGGTGAACTCGGCTTCGTTCGTCGGGTCGCGCTCAAGTTCGTCGTGGGCGTGGAGGGAGCCGACGGGGCTCGACTCCGGGCGCAGTTCGCCCAGGAGGCGGTGCTCGGCGGGCTCTTGAACCACCCCGGCCTTTGCCAGGTGTTCGACTGCGGCCTGCACGACGGCGTCCCGTTCCTCGCGATGGAGCGCATCGACGGCCTCACGCTCGAGGAGTACGTCCGCAGGCTCGGCCCGATGCCCGCCCCTCTCGCGGTGCAGGTGACCGCGCAGGCGGCCCGCGCCCTCCACGCGGCGCACGAGGCGGAGGGGACGGACGGACCGTTGAGACTGGTCCACCGCGACCTGAAGCCGAGCAACATCATGGTGACCTGGGGCGGGACCGTGAAGGTCATGGACTTCGGGATCGCGCGCACGGCGCTCCGCGACCGCGAGTCCACGGCCATCGGCGTCCTCAAGGGGACCGTGGTGTACATGGCTCCCGAGCAGGCCCGCGAAGAGCCCCTCGATCGGCGCACCGACCTGTTCTCTCTCGGGAGCGTGCTCTGGTCCCTCCTCTCGGGGACGCTGCTCTTCGGGGCGGACTCGATCCCGGCTGCTCTCTTCAGGATCGTGCAGGCGGAGCGGATCCTCGAGGACGAGGGGCGCCTCGCGTGGGCGGAGCGCCTTCTGCCGGGCCTCGGCGATCGCCTGTCGGAGGTGCTGCGCGACGATCCGGCCGACCGACCGGCCTCCGCGCGGGAGTGGGCGGACCGTCTCGACTCGGTGCTCCCGCCCCGGAAGCAGATGCCGAGCCTCCCCGCTTGGCTCGCGCCTGCCCGCACCCTCCAGCCCGGCGAGCGGATGGCCCCCGCGACCGCCTCGGATGCGGCCCTGGTCGCGCGGGATCGTGCTGCGGTGGTGGACGCGACCACTCGAGTCCCCCAGCTCGGCGGCGTCCTGCTCCAGCCTCCGCTTCCGTGGGTCCCCAAGCACGCCGCCTTCGGAGGGACCTTGCGCTTGGCGAACTACGCCAGCGCTCAGACTCATGCCCTCCTCGGCACCGACCTGTTCTCGAGCGCCCTCGTCGAGTACACCCAGGTCACGCTGTTCCGGCCCGATCCCGACGAGACGGGCGTGTTCCGTGCCGAGCTCGCCCGAAGCATGCGCTCCGGGGACGAGCCGTCGACCTTCCTGCTCGAGCTGCGGGACGACCTGAAGTGGCACCCGCCGCGCGCAGACCTGCAGGCCGGCACCTATCGCTGGAGCGCAGGCGAGCAAGCGGTCACCGCGCACGACGTGGTCTTCGCCCTCGACCTGATGCTCACGCCCGGATCGGACCTCCGCGGGCATCGATTCGGGCGCGCGCTGGACCAGCTGGACAGCTGGGAGGCGGTCGACGACCACACGCTGCGCGTCCGGTTCTGTGAGCCCGGGTACCTCCAGACGGCGGTGCTCGGGGAGCTCTTCCCGGTGGCCCGGTTCCTCTACAGCCGCGGACCCGACGGCGATGTGCTGGACGCCGCCGACGTCCGGGCCCGGTTCCGGGATCACTGGTACGGCCCCGTCCTCCTCGGATGCGGCCCCTACCGGCTCGACTCCCACCGTCCCCAGATGAGGATCGAGCTCGCTCGGGATCCGGCCTGGCCGATGGACGGAAACTGCTTCGACCGGGTCCACGTCGAGCTGATGCAGGAGCCGCGACAGTGGGCTGAACGCTTGGCGGCGGGGCGCATCGACTTCATGACCCTGCCCTCCGAGATCTATCGCGCCGAGGTCCTGGACGGGCCCCCGGACAGTCCCTTCCGCGACGGCTCGCTCGCCGAGGGCGAGCTTCACGCCAACACGTGGATCTGCGTCGCGTTCAACAACGAGCGGGCCTGGTTCCGCGATCCGACCGTGCGCCGCGCCCTGGGCCACGCCTTCCGCGCCCAGAGCCTCCTCTCCGAGCTGGGAGGGGGGCTCGGGCGGCGCATCAGCGGACCGCTCGCCCGCAGCTCCCCGTTCTACGACCCGTCGGTCCCCCTGGTCGCCTTCGACCTGCCGCGCGCGGCGGAGATGCTCGACGCCGCGGGGTGGATCGACAGCGACGGCGACGGGGTGCGAGAGAAGACCGAGGGCGGCCGAACCGTCCGGCTGGACTTCACTCTCCTCGTCGCGTCCCAGAACACCCTGTGGCAGGAGTTCGCCCAGCGCTACGCCGACGACCTCGCCCGCGTCGGCGTTCGCATGCGTCTACGCGGCCTCCCGCTCCCGGAGCTGATCGAGCGGGGGCGGTCGGGCCGGTTCGACGCGGCGTTCCTGGGCTGGGGGGGAGGCCCCGATCCGAACTACGGGCAGCTCTGGCACTCGGGCCTCATCGACCACCCGGCCGGCGGCAACTGGGCTCGGCTGGCCGATCCCGAGATCGACGACCTCATCGAGCAGCTCGCGGGCGAGTTCGAGGGGGCCCGCCGGGTGGAGTTGGGGCGCTCGATCCACCGACGTCTGGCGGACCTCGCCCCGGTGATCTTCTTCTACAGCCCGCGCTCCGCGTGCTTCTGGAGCCGTCGCCTGCGCGGCGTCTCCTTCTCTCGATACCTGCCGCACGAGAACCTCCGGTCCTGGTGGTTCGAGCCCGACGGCAGCTGAAGATCAGAGCCCGCCGGACCCGAGCAGCAGGTGCCCCGAGCCGCGGCTGGGGGTGGTGTAGCCGGGCGCCGTGACCACGATGTCGTCGAAGCCGTCGCCGTTGTAGTCGCCCACGCCGACGACGATCAGGCCCGCCAGGTCGTTGGGCGACGTGCCCTGGATCTCCGCGTCGGCCGTCGCGAGGTCGACCGTGCCCGAGACCGGGCCGTACACGAGGTAGGCGGTGCCCGAGTCGAGGCCCCCGCCGGCCGCATGCGGGGCGCCCACGAGGAAGTCTTCGTCGCCGTCGCCGTTGACGTCCCCCGCGAACGCCACCGACCAGCCCGCCTCCTCGCCCGCCGCAGCCCCGAGGAACACGGCCAAGGACTGGGTGGCGAGGTCCACGTCGCCGGTCAGCGATCCGTCCACCAGGTAGGCCGCGCCCGCGAGGGTCCCGTTCGTCCCCTCCTTCGGCGCCCCGACCAGGATCTCCGGGACCCCGTCGCCCGTGACGTCCACGCCGCCGTCCATCGACCAGCCCGCCTCGTCGCCGGCTCCCGAGCCCAGGAGCCGGGCCCGCGCCGTGGAGAGCGAGGCGGTGCCCGCGACCGCGGCGGAGACCACGTACACGGCCCCTCCGTCCACGGCCCCCCCGTCCGCCTGCCGGGCCGCGACGAGCAGGTCGTCGGAGCCGTCTGCGTCCAGGTCCCCGGCGTTCTCGAGGCGCAGCCCCGCGAAGTCGTAGGCCAGCTCGCCCTGGAGCGTGCCCGCCGCCGCCACGACGGCGTCGACGTCCGGCCCGCCGTAGGTGAAGGGACCGTCGTGCACGTAGACCGCGCCCGCGTTGGTCGCCGAGCCGTCGTCCAGGTAGAGCCCGATGGCCAGGTCGTTGTCCCCGTCGCCGTCCCAGTCGCCGATCGCGACGGAGTGGCCCATGCCCTGGGTCTTGTCGCCCGTGAACCGCAGGTCGTACAGCTGCGCCGTGTTCAGCGTCCCCGTGGGCGCCCCCTGCATGACGTCGAGGACGCCGTGGCTCGCGGATGAGAGCGCGATGTCGCCCAGGCCGTCGCCGTCCAGGTCGCCGCCGTCCGCTCCGTGGGCGGTCGTCCGGAGGCTGCCCGCCGTCGTCTGCAGGAAGGTGGGCGAGGTGTTGTTCGGTCCGTAGCGCACGTAGAGCCCGCCGTAGTTGCCCGTGCAGCCCAGGCTCCACTCGGCGAACCCGTCGCCGTCGAGATCCCCGAGCTCGTACGCGCGGGTGCCGCAGTAGCGGCTGCCGGGGCCCACGATGGACTCCTCGCTGTCGACCACCACGTCCACGACGCCCATGAGCTCGCAGCCGTTGTCGGTGGCGTCGCAGTCGTCGTCGATCCCGTTGTCGCAGATCTCGCTCGCGGACGGCCCGACGTTCGGATCCGTGTCGTCGCAGTCCCCGCCCCCGCAGGCCAGGGGCGCGGCTCCGTCCCCGTCGTCGTCCACGTCGTCCACGCCGCCTGCGCAGTCGTTGTCGATGGCGTCGCACACCTCGGGGTTGCCGGGGAACGCGAGGGGCTCGGTGTCGTCGCAGTCGGTCCGGTTCGTCGTCCAGCCCGCGACGGTCGCGCACAGCCGCAGGCCCACGGTCGAGTCGCCGTACAGGTCGAGGTCGGTGTCGGCGTAGTGCCAGGACGAGCCCGAGATCCCCGGCGGGTCCACGACCCCGTCGCAGTTGTTGTCGAGCCCGTCGCAGACCTCGTTGGCGTTGGGCCGCACGAGCGCGTTCGTGTCGTCGCAGTCCGTGCCGCCGCAGTTCACGTCATCGAAGTTGTCGCCGTCCAGGTCGGCGGTGTCGATGCCGTCGCAGTCGTTGTCGATCCCGTCGCAGACCTCGACGGCCTCGGGGTTCACGGTCGCGTCCGTGTCGTCGCAGTCCCCTTCCCGCTGGATCCAATCCTGGGGCCGGTTCGAGGCGCAGGCGAGCTGCGTGATGTTCGAGTCGCCCCAGCCGTCCGCGTCGGCGTCGGGGTGGTAGTCGCGCATGTTCACGGCCTCGTCGTCGATCAGGCCGTTGCAGTCGTCGTCGTCGTTGTTGCAGCGCTCCTCGGCCGACGGCGACACCTGGGCGTTGAAGTCGTTGCAGTCGTCGCACACGGACAGCATCCCCGGCTGCTCGAAGCAGCTCAGCTCGGCGCCCTCCTCGAGGCCGTGCCCGTCGCCGTCGAAGTCGTTGCACCAGCTGCGGGGCTCGCCGAGCTCGGGATCGAGGTCGTCGCAGTCGTCGTCGTTGAGGACGTGGCCCTCGGGCGGGAAGCACGCCTCGACGGTCCGCGTGGGATCGCCGAACCCGTCGCCGTCCACGTCCGGGTGGAAGAAGTGGGTGACGCCCTCGTCGACGCTGCCGTTGCAGTTGTTGTCGAGCTCGTCGCAGAGCTCTTCGCCGTTCGGATGGATCGTTGCGTCCGTGTCCACGCAGTCGCCGAGCTGGAGGATCCACCCGGGCGGCGCCTCGCAGGCCGCGATGGTGACCCGCTCGTCGCCCCAGCCGTCGAGATCGGTGTCCGGCCCGTAGATCTGCTCTTCGCAGTCAGGCTCGTCCACGACCTCCTCATCCGACGGGCAGCCGATGAGGACCAGAAGCGAGAACAGGCAAGAAGAACGGACGGATGGAGTACGCATCGAAGCCTCCAGGCGCCCCCCTCAGGGCGTGGTCAGCATACGACCGTCGGGGGCTCCTACGGGGTGAATTTGCGCAACTTCCGCTGCAAAGACTGACGGTGGATGCCGAGCCAGCGGGCGGCCTTGCTGATGTTGCCGTCGCACTGCAGGAGCACGTACTCGATGTACTCCCGCTCGTGCCGCGCCAGGCTCTCTCGGCCGTCCGGGGCGGCGACGTCCTGGGGGTCCGCCTCGTCCGTCCACAGCGCCCGCTCGAGCCGCTCGACCGACGTGGGCTTGCTCAGGTAGTTCACGGCCCCTCGCTTCATGGCCTGCACCGCCGTGGGGAGGCTGCCGTACCCGGTGAGGAGCACCGCCCGCACCTCGGGGAAGCGGCCCGCGAGGTAATCCACGACCTCGAGCCCGTCGTCGCTCCCCAGCCGAAGGTCCACGACGGCGAAGCGGAGGCTGTTCGGCGCCATCCGCCCGGCGACGTGTCGGACCCCCTCCAGGTCCCGGGCCTGGTGCACGACGTAGCCGCGATCCTCGAACTCCAGGGCGAGGGTCTCGCGGAAGCCGTCGTTGTCCTCGGCGAGCAGAAGCGTGGGCGCATCGGCGGTCATCGATGTTCCTCCGTGGCCCCCCCCAGGGGCAGGACGAAGCGGGCGATCGCACCTCCTCCGTCCCGATCTTCGAGGTGCAGTCGGCCGCCCAGGGCGACCGCGAGGGTGTGCGCGTTGTACAGGCCGAGGCCGTTCCCGTCCTCCTTGGTGGTCAGGAACGGCTGCCCGATGTTCTCCCTCACGAGCGACGGCCACCCGATGCCGCGGTCCAGCACCGCGACGCTGAAGCCGCTCTCGTGCAGCGCGACCTCCACGTCCACCGCCGCCTGGGACCGGCTCGCGTCGGCCGCCTGGGAGGCGTTGTCGAGCAGGTTCAGCAGGGCCTGGGTGAAGGCCAGGGGCGGCATCTCGCTGCGCAGGGAGCCCTGCACGAGGTCGTGGACGTCGGCGCGGCGACCGCTCGCCGACCAGGAGCGACACGCCCGTCGCACCAGGGCCACGACGTCCACGTCCTCCATCCGCGTCTCGGACGGGTCGAGCTGCCGGCCGACCAGCGACTTGAGGACCTTCTCGCACTGCTGCGCCGCGTCCTGCGCGGCCACGAGGTCGCGGTCCTCGGGGTCGACCTGGTTGCGACCGAGCCGCCCCAGGCGCAGACGGATGGTGTTCAGGGGAGTCGCCAGCTCGTGGGAGAAGCCCGCCGCGAGGGCCCCCGCGGCGCGGAGTCGATCGGCACGCGTCTGCTGGTCCTTGAGGTTGAGCAGGATCTTCCGGTGCTCCGCGAGGCTCTGGCCGAGGGACGCCGTCAGCCCCCAGATGAGGATGGCGACGAGCACGAACGACGGCACGATCACGCCGCTGGGCGTCGGGGGCACGGGCAGCGCCGGGGGCAGCGCCGGGGTGAGGCTGATCACCGTCGAGAGGACGATGAGCGAGCCCACCAGGACGAGCGAGCGCCAGCCGCTGAGGAGGAGCGCGCCCATGCCCGCGTGGATGAAGACGAGGGGCGCGAGGGGGTTCCAGGCCCCGCCCGAGAGGAGGAGGAGGATCATTAGGCCCACGAGATCCACGAGCAGGTGCACGAGGGTCTCGTTGCGCGAGGGGTCCGGGGTGCGGCGGAGGCGGGCGGCGCCGACGATGTTGAAGAGGCCGAGGCCCGCGACCGTCGCGAGGTAGGGCAACAAGTAGTCGCGCGCGAGCCAACCGAGGGAGATCGCGGGGGCGAGCACCGCGAGCTGGCCCCCGAGCGCCACCCAGCGCAGCCGAATCAGCCACGAGAGCTTCACCGCCTCCTCGTCCAGGCGGACCGGCGTGACCGAGCGCAGGGTAGTGACCCCGGGCACGAGCAGGCCGTCCATGCGCGCGAGCAGACCCGGGGTGGGCCTCGGGGCGCCGTCGCGGGTTCGTTCGGGGGCCATGTCGCTCCTGGGATCCGGGTCGCGACCACGATGGTCGCCGGGCGAAGAGTGCCATGCAGCCGATCGTTGCGTAGCCTCGCTCGATGCCCGACCCGGCCGCGATCGCCGCCCCGCTGCTCGCCTGGTACGACCGCCACGGCCGGGACCTGCCCTGGCGGCGGACGAAGGACCCGTACCGGATCTGGGTCAGCGAGATCATGCTCCAACAGACGCGCGTGGAGACCGTGAAGCCGTACTACGCTCGGTTCCTGGAGCGATACCCGACGGTCCACGCCCTCGCGGACGCCGACGACGAGGAGGTGCGGGCGTCGTGGGCGGGGCTGGGCTTCTACCGGAGGGCGCGCCACCTGCACGCGGCGGCGAAGGCGGTGTCGGCCGCGGGCGGCGAGGTGCCGACGTCGGTGGAGGGCATCCTGCAGCTCCCGGGCGTGGGGCGATACACGGCGGGCGCGATCCTCTCGTCGGCCCACGACGCGAAGGTCCCCATCCTGGACGGCAACGTCATTCGGGTGCTGTCCCGGCTCTTCCGGGTGGAGGGCCCCCCGGACAAGGCGGCCGTGCAGCGTCGGCTGTGGGGGCTGGCGGAGGAGGTCCTGCCGGACCGACGGCCCGGGGACTTCAACCAGGCGCAGATGGACCTCGGGGCGACGGTCTGCACGCCCGTGGGGCCGACGTGCGGGGCGTGTCCGTTGGCCGAGGTCTGCGCCACGGGGCCGTCGGGGGACGCGGAGGACTACCCGTCGCCGGGGCGTCGTCAGAAGGTGAAGTTCATCACCCGCGTCGCCCTACGGATCGACGACGGCGACCGCTTCCTGCTGCGGCGTCGGCCCGCAGAGGGGTTGCTCGGATCGCTGTGGACGCTGCCTGCGGTGGAGACCGAGCCGACGATCGAGGCCGTGGAGGAGCTCGCGGGCAGCTTCGGCTGTCGCGACCGGCCGACGTTCGCGCACGTCGCCGAGCACCGGTTCTCGCACCGCCACTGGACGACGCACGTGTACGTCGTGAGCGCCGCGGGAGCCGTCGCTAGCGACGGGGACCGCTGGGTCACCGAGGCGGATCTGGACGGGATGGGGGTCCCGACGGCGGCGCGCCGAGAACTACGTGGGACGAAAAGTCTCGTTTCCGCCGAGTAGTCGGCGAGTAGACGCCGAAAACGAGACTCTTCGTCTCGCCCCCGACGCGGGGCTCTACCGCGGGGCTGCCACAGACAGCCGCTGCTGGACGAGCACGGCCTCGCCGTCCATGCCGAACTGGATCTCGGCGAAGACGACGTCTCCCGCCCCGATCGAGGCGACGCGTGCCCCGTTCGGCCCCACGACGGCGCCCTGGGTGACGGTGCGCGTCTCGCCCGCGGGGTTCTCCAGGAGCGCGCGGGACGCGGTGCCGGCGACCCAGGTCTGGATGAGCTTCAGCTGCCCCAGGGGCGTCGCGTCGAACCCGCTCGGCGAGCACGGCTCCGAGCTCGCCGCGGCGAGCGTGGCGTAGTCGGGGGCGGGCGGCGACGGGCGCAGCGCGGCGCGATCGAGCGCGGCGAGCGCCCCCGCGTCGGTGGTCGGGGCGGGCGGGAGCACCTCGAGGCCGCGCTCGGGCTCGGCGCCGCCGACGGTCGCGGGCTCGGCGGCCGGGTCCGCCGCCGGGGGCTCGACGGGGGCGGCGGCGGTGTCCAGGGGCGTGGCCTCCGGATCGCCCGGCGGCACCACGATGACTTCATCCTCGGCGGGGGGGGCGCCGCTCCCCGCGAGCTCGCCCGCCGGCGCGCTGGTGGGGTCCTCGGGAGACGCGGTCGCGAGCTCACCCGTCGCCTCGGGCGCGGCCTCCGCCTCGGGGTCGTCCGTCGTCGCGACCTCCTCGACCTCGGCGCCCGCAGCCGCCGCAGCCGCCTCCGCCCGCGCGATCTCCGCTTCCTCTTCCTTCATCAGCTCGGCCGCCGCCGCCGCCCGGCTCTCCTCCGCCGCGCGCGCCTCGGCCGCAGCAGCCGCCGCTTGCGCCGCGGCCGCCTGCGCCGCTTCGGCCTGCCGAGCCGCCTCCGCTCCGGCCACGGGGGGACCGTCCAGCTGCGCTTGCTGCACCAAGCCCGCCTGGTAGGGCTCGGTCAGTCCACCGTCGGCCTCCACCGGAACGCAGGCGGCGAGGCCCAAGGCGCTCGAGATCGTCAGAATCGAAAGGACTCTCATGCAATGAACTCCCGGCGTGGCCGTAACCATCGCCAACCAGTCAACGGGCCTGCGCGCTAGGATGCGCGCCTTCCGAGGAGGATGTCGAGTTCATGCTTCAGACCGTCTACCTCGTCGCTCTGGGACTCGGTGGGGGCTGGCTCGGGATCGCGAGCATCCTGTCCGTGCTGGGCGGCGCCGAGAAGGACATCGACGGCAAGGACGTCGCCTTCGACAAGGACGTGCACTTCGACAAGGACGTCGCCTTCGACAACGAGATCGACTTCGACATGGACGGCGACGTCGACGCCGACGCCGACGCCGATGCGGACGCGGACGGCGAGAACGCGCACCACGATCACGACACGACGGGCGTCTCCTGGCTGAGCCCGCTGGTGGTCGCCGCGACCCTGTTCGGCTTCGGCATCACCGGTCTCGGCGTCGACTCGCTGCTTGGCTACGCCGCCATCGCCCCCCCCATCGCCGCGGGCGTCGGCTTCAGCTCGGGCTGGACGCTGCGCAAGGGCCTCACGATGCTCCGCCGCGTGGAGGGTTCGAGCCACACCACGCGCCGGTCGACGATCGGGTCCCAGGGCGAGGTCATCACGAGCATCCCCGCGAACGGCGTCGGCCAGGTGGCGATCGTCGCGGGCGGCCAGCGCATCAACGCTCCGGCCCGGTCGCGAGACGGCCGAGCCATCGAGCGCGGCGCGCGGGTGTTCATCAGCAGGGTCGACGGCATGACGTTCGAGGTGGAGCAGGCACGGGAGGACCGCGCCGCCTCGAAAGCCGGCGCGGCAAACGCCGCCCCGACTCAGACCGCGTAGCAACCCACGACATCCGGGGGACACGACCCCGACGGGACCGGTCCATCCGCGGACCGCGCCCGACCAGACAACCCACACGGAGAGGACCATCCATGGAATCCCTCGCAGTAGCAGGCGGCATCGTCACCCTCATCCTCGGCTTCATCCTGGCCGCGTTCATGGTCTACGCCACGCGGTACAAGAAGGTCGGGCCCAACGAGGTGCTCGTCATCTCCGGCCGGAAGCACCGTCGCCTGCTGACCAGCGGCGAGACCGAGGTCGTCGGCTACCGCATCTGCAAGGGCGGCGGCGCCTTCATCTGGCCGATCATCGAGAAGTACGACATCCTCAGCCTCGAGCTGCTGACGCTCGACGTGAAGACCCCCGAGGTCTACACGGCCCAAGGCGTGCCCGTGATCGTCGACGGCGTGGCCCAGGTGAAGGTCCGCGGCGACGACATCGCCATCGGCACCGCCGCCGAGCAGTTCCTGAGCAAGGGCAACAAGGAGATCATGAACATCGGCACGATGACGCTGGAGGGACACCTCCGCGCCATCCTCGGCACCCTGTCGGTAGAAGAGCTGTACCAGGACCGGGAGGCCTTCTCGCAGCGCGTCCAGGAGATGGCCGCGCACGACATGGCCAACATGGGCCTGCAGATCGTGTCCTTCACCCTCAAGGACATCCGCGACGAACACGGATACCTGGACGCCATCGGCAAGCCCCGCACGGCACAGGTCAAGCGCGACGCGATCGTGGCCCAGGCCGAAGCCGACCGCGACGCCGCCATCAAGGCCGCCCAGGCCCGCCAGGAGGGCGAGACCGCGCGGTTCGCCAACGAGTCCGAGATCGCCCTCGCCAACCGCGACTACGAGATGAAGCGGGCCCAGTACCAGGCCGGCGTCAACGAGGAGCGCGCGAAGGCCGAGGCCGCCTACGAGATCATGAAGAACCGGAAGGGCCAGGAGGTCAAGAAGGAGGAGGTCATGATCGAGCTCATCGAGAAGCAGCAGCAGGCGCTGGTCGAGGAGCAGGAGATCCTCCGGCGCGAGCGCGAGCTCGAGGCCACCATCCGCAAGCCCGCCGACGCCGAGAAGTACCGCGTCGAGCAGATCGCCGAGGGCGAGCGCCTGAAGCTGGAGCTCGAGGCCGCCGGTCGCGCGAAGGCGGCTCGGGAGATGGGTTCCGCGGCGGCCGACGTCACCCGCACCCAGGGTGAGGCCGACGGCGAAGCCATCCGCGCCAAGGGTCTCGCCGAGGCCGAGGTCGTCAAGGAGACGGGCCTCGCCGAGGCGCAGGCCATGGCCGAGAAGGCCGAGAGCTGGAAGCAGTACAACGACGCAGCCGTCGCGCAGATGATGGTCGACGTGCTCCCGAAGCTCGCCGAGGCCATCGCGGCGCCGCTCGCCAAGACCGACCGCATCACCATCGTCGGCAGCGGCGGCGAGGGCGGCACGGGCCTCAGCGGCATCACGGGCGACGTGGCCCGAATGATGGCGCAGATCCCGCCCGTCGCCGAGACGCTGACGGGGGTGAAGATCGGCGACGTCATCGGACGCGTCACGGGGGTCGCAGCGAAGAACGACGAGGCGGCGCAGGAGTAGCAGGTCGACGCCGTGACCGACTCCGCCACCATCCTGGTCATGGGTCCGAGCGAGTCCGTGGTCCGAGCCGCCGTCGACGCGGTGGCTTCGGCCCCGGGCGTGCCCCGCGGTGTCACCGTGAAGGGCGTGCTCGCCGACGGTCCGAGCGTCACGTTCGTCGAGGCGGTCGCAGGGGCGCGGGTGTCGGCGATGCCCGCGTCCCCGTCGGTCGGGGCGGGCCCCTCGATGTCCGCGTGGGCGCCCCCCTCCGCGGGAGGGAGCATGTTCGCGGGCGACGGCTCCTGGGGGTCGTCCGGGGGGGCGGCCTGGGGGCCCGTGGGCGGTGACTCCTGGGGGGACGTCGAGGCGTCTGCGGACGCTCCGGGCGAGGTCCCCGTCCCCGAGATTCGCCCCCCGGCGCCCTCTCCCGTCTTCCCCGAGGAGCCGACTCCTCGGCCTCGGCGCGCGTCGGGGAGCACCGACATGTCGGGCGTCCCTCCCGCGATCGTGGACGCGGCGCGCACCCTGCGGCGCTTCGTCGACACCGAGGTGCCCGAGGGCGTGCTGCTGCGCGTCATGCGGGCGCGGGTGAAGACGGGCGGCGACGTCCAGACCGGCCTCAAGGACCTGTGCACCCTGGTCAAGGAGTACGGCGAGGACGGCCCGATCATGGACACGTACTCCATGGTCGCCTACGCGCTGCCCCGGGTTCGGGAGAAGCAGGCGCACAAGGTGCTCACGGCCATCTTCGACGTGGAGTAGACCTCCGGGCCATGCGTGCCCTCTACGTCGTCCTCCCGCTCGTCCTCGCCGCCCCGGCGGGGGCGAGCGACCGCCCGAGCCCCCGCTCCGGCCTCCAGTTCAATGCCGTCGACGTCCCCCGAGGCGAGGCCCAGAGCACCACTCACGCGACGTCGGGGGCGACCTGGAACGGCGCCTCCTTCCCCCTGAAGATGACGCCCCTGGGCCACACCGCCGACCCCATCGAGGGAGGCCTGTGGGGCCAGACCTTCGACATCCACGGCGCCCCCGTCCACGCCGACGACGGGCGCCTCGTCATCTGCAACTCCACGGACGGGGTGTCGATCATCCCTCGGGGCGACGCCCTCTTCACGGTCGTGCATGGGGAATGTCAGCCCGGGACCCTCACACTGGCCGAGCTCGCGGTGGACGACGGGGGTGGCCTCTCCGTGTCCCGCGCTCGGGGCCTGGATCTGTCGTCCGTCGGGGGCGGGAACCTCTTCTGCGCCGCCGAGTCGACCACCTGGGGCAGCCACCTGGCCGCCGAGGAGTACGAGGCCGACATCCGCATGCTCGCCGCGGACGGCACGGTCTCCGACGACCGCGAGGCCTACAACCGCATGGCCTGGTACCACCGCGACGCCTTCCCCCGGGTCAGCCCCTACGACTACGGCTGGATCGCCGAGGTGCAGCTGCTCGACGACGCCGGCGGCACCTACATCACCAAGCGCACCGCCATGGGCCGCTTCAGCCACGAGCAGGCGCGCGTGATGCCCGACGGCCGCACGGTGTACCTGAGCGACGACGGCCCCAACGGCGGGTTCTTCATGTTCGTCGCGGACGTCGCCGGCGACCTGAGCGTCGGCACGCTGTACGCGGCCCGCTGGGATGCCTCGCAGACGGGAGTCGGCACCCTGGGGTGGATCTCGCTCGGGCGCGCGAGCGAGGCGCAGATCGCGACGTGGCGAGCGAAGGGGACCGGCTTCGACGACCTGTTCGAGAGCGCCGATCCGGAGACGTGCGCCGATCCGCTCACGTCGATCCACACCATGTTCGGCCGCGAGTGCCTGCGCGTCCGCCCGGGCGCCGAGCTCGCGGCCTCTCGCCTCGAGACGCGTCGCTACGCCGCGCTGAGGGGCGCCACCACCGAGTTCAGCAAGTCCGAGGGCACGGCGATCGACCCCGTGGGGCGACGGCTCTACATGGCGATCGCGCGGGTCGAGCGGGGCATGCTGGCCGCGCACCCGAAGTGGGACGTCGGGGGGCCGGACCACATCCGATTGGAGCGGCGACCGTGCGGCGCGATCCTGGGCGCCGATGTCGTCGAAGGCGTCGCGGACACGGACGGGCACCCGATCCCGAGCGCCTGGGTCGTCGGCCCCGTGTCCGTCCTCACGGAGGGCATGCAGGAGACCATCCACGGCGACTCGCAGTTCAACGCGACCCGCTGCGACGTGGACCGGATCGCCGGACCCGACAACGTCGCGTTCATCCCCGAGGCGGGCGTCCTGCTCATCGCCGAAGACACGTCGGCGAAGGTGAACAACGCGCTGTGGGCCCTGGACGTCGCGAGCGGCGAGCTGACCCGGATCCTGACGGTCCCGCGCGGGGGCGAGGTCGCCGGGCTGCAGTGGTACCCGGACATCCGCGGCCGCGGATACATCACGTTCTCGGTGCAGGAGCCCTTCAGCAAGTGGGGCGACGTGTACTGGCAGGACACGACGGAAGGCGACCCGCGCAGCTTCTGGGGCGTCATCGGCCCCTTCCCCCCGCTGAAGTGAACCCAGGGGGCGCTCAGTCGTCTTCGGGGTCGTTGTTCTCGATGGTGATGGACCCGCCGATGTTCGCCTCGCCGATCGCGTCGCGCAGGGCGTAGGCGGCCTCGTTCCCGAGGCTCGGGTTGTCCTCGATGATGAGGTCCCCGGTGAGCGCCTCGACGTCGTGCAGCGGCGTGACGTCGTCGATCTCCTCGTTGTTTCGGAGCAGCAGCGTGCCCGCCCGCCGCAAGGTCGAGAGCGCCGACAGGTCGCGCAGCTCCGGGTGCTCGGTGATCCCGATCCGCCCCGGCACGTCGGCGGGGACCACGAGGCCGCCGAGCGACTCCAAGACGTAGAGCGCCTGGAGCTGGATCTCGTCGACGTTCCGCAGCGCGCCGATGTCGCCCAGGGTCCGCAGCTCGTAGGACCAGGCGATGCTGAGCAGACCGACGGTGTGCAGCGACGGCAGGTCGACGGTGGAGATGTCGGACCCGAGGATCGTCAGCGAGCCCGCGGTCTCCAGGAGCGGCGCGCGGACGGTCCCCCCCAGCAGGTTGAGCTCGGTGTCGCCCACGGTGCGGAGCGCGTCGAAGCGGCCGACGAGCGTCGCGTTGGTCTCGTTGATGATGAACGTGCCGTCGACCGAGGCCAGCTGAGGCGGCGCCGTGATCTCCTCGAGGCCGTTTCGTTCGATCAGGAGTCGTCCCCCCACCGCCTCGAGCGCGGGCAGCTCCAACGTGTCGCCCTCGTAGCCCGTGATCAGGAAGTCGCCCAGCACGGAGGCGACGCAGGTCAGATCCGGGGCCCCGGCCTCGACGGTCAGGGAGCCCGAGACGGCCACGCAGCGACCCAACAGACAGAGCTCGTCCAGCACGACGTCCGTCCCCGCGACGTTCTGGATGCCCTCGCACTCGTCGGGCGGGTCGGGCGTCGGCTCGGGCGTCGGCTCCGGGGTGGGCTCGGGGGTCCCGTCTCCCCCGAGGATCCCGCCGCCGGGGCAACCGACGAGGAGGCAGACGAGGGCAGGGACGAGAATCCGCATGGCGCGACTCTACCCGGCCCGATCTGCGCCGCGACGCTATGTTCGAATCATGAAGACCTTCGACCTGGCGCTGGTCATCGGCCTGTTCACCTCCCTCGCGCTCCCCCGGGCAGCCGGCGCGGGGACCTTCTTCGACGACTTCGACGACGGCGCCTTCACGCCGGTGTGGACGGACGTGGAGGGCAACAACAGCGAGGCCGGGACCCTGTTCACCACGTCGGGGATGTCCGGAGCGACGCACGTCGGTCCCGTGATCGAGACCAACGTCGGCTTCGCGAGCGGGCTCGATCACTTCTACTTCGCGGGCAACTACACCTCGTCGTGGGGCGGCATCGGCGGCTTCATGGTGAAGAAGAATGACGCCGCGGGGCTCCGGTGCGGCGTCTACCTCGCCACCGCGGGCAACATCTGGTGGACGGCGGACGGCCCCAACGTGCCCACCGAGGGCGTGCTCGTGGCCGGGGGCGCCCCCGCGACGGTGGCGAGCAACACGCCGATCTTCGTGGAGGTCGAGGTCGACGGGAACCTCATCTCCATGTGGCTGGACGGCGCGCTGCTGTTCGCGGCCGAGCCCCATCCCCACTGCAGCTTCCTGGGCGACGGCCTCGTGGGCATCGAGAACCACGTGAGCACCACCGTGGAGTGGGACGACTTCGAGGCCTCCTGGTACGAAGACGACCTCGACGGCGACGGGTTCTGCCCCGGAAACTACTGCGAGGATCCCGCCGACTCCCCCGGCGACTGCGACGACACCGACGCCAACAACTTCCCCGGCAACACCGAGGCCTGCGACGGCCAGGACAACGACTGCAACGGCCTCGCCGACTTCGACGTGGCGGGCGAGGTGGACGGCGACTCCGACGGGTCGATCTCCTGCCTCGACTGCGACGACGCGGACCCCGCCAACACCCCCGGCGCGGCCGAGGTGTGCGACGGCCAGGACAACGACTGCAACACCCTCGCCGACTTCGACGCCGCGGGCGAGGTCGACGGCGACGGCGACGGCTCCCTGTCCTGCGACGACTGCGACGACGCGGACGCCAACAACACCCCCGGCGCGGTGGAGCTGTGCGACGGCTTCGACAACGACTGCAACACCCTCGCCGACTTCGACGCCGCGGGGGAGGTCGACGCCGACGGCGACGGCTCGCTCTCCTGCGCCGACTGCGACGACAACGACGCCGCGAACACCCCGGGGGGCGGCGAGATCTGCGACGGCTTCGACAACGACTGCAACGGGCTGGCGGACTTCGACGCCGCGGGCGAGGTCGACGCCGACTCGGACGGGTCCATCTCCTGCGACGACTGCGACGACGCGGACCCGGCCAACACGCCCGGCGCGGTCGAGCTGTGCGACGGCCAGGACAACGACTGCAACACGCTGGCCGACTTCGACGCCGCGGGCGAGGTCGACGCCGACGGGGACGGCTCCCTGTCCTGCGCCGACTGCGACGACGCCGACCCGAACAACACCCCCGGCGCCGTGGAGCTGTGCGACGGCGTGGACAACGACTGCAGCGGGGCGGCGGACTTCGACGCCGCGGGCGAGGTCGACGCCGACGGGGACGGCTCCCTGTCCTGCGTCGACTGCGACGACGCCGACCCGGACAACACGCCCTTCGCGCCCGAGCTGTGCGACGGCCGGGACAACGACTGCGACGGCATCCCCGACTTCGACGAGGCGGGGGAGGTGGACCTCGACGGCGACGGGTCGCTGTCGTGCGAGGACTGCGACGACGAGGACGGGGCCAACACCCCCGGCGCGGACGAGCTGTGCGACGGCTTCGACAACGACTGCAACGGCGCCGCGGACGCCGACCCGCTGGGCGAGATCGACGGCGACGGCGACGGGATCCTCTCCTGCGAGGACTGCAACGACGACGATCCCCTGAACGAGCCCGGCGGCGTGGAGCTGTGCGACGGTCGCGACAACGACTGCGACGGCGAGATCCCGGACGACGAGATCGACGGCGACGGCGACGGGTGGCTGCCCTGCGACGGCGACTGCGACGACGACGACGCGACCGTGCATCCAGGCGCCGAGGAGCTGTGCGACGGGCTCGACAACGACTGCGACGGGGAGCTCTCGGAGGCCGAGACGGACCGGGACGGCGACGGCGTCACGGGGTGCGACGGGGACTGCGACGACCGGAACCCGTCGATCTTCCCCGAGGCCCTCGAGATCTGCGAGGACGGCGTGGACCAGAACTGCGACGGGCTCGAAGAGGGCTGCATCGACCCCGAGACGCTCGTGTGGACGTCCGGCGGGGGTGGCTGCGCGGGCTGCGAGTCGTCGATGTCGGCCGCGGGGAGCGCCGGGTGGTGGCTGGTGGCCCTGGTCCCCGTCGCGGGCCGTCGGAGGCGGAGGTCAGCCCCAGCCGAGTAGGGCCGCGACCCAGCGCACCGCGAGGATGCCCGCCAGCGCGTGCAGGCCCCAGGGCACCTCGCGCCCGCGCCCGGACGCCAAGGACACCCCGCTCCAGGCCATCAGCCCGAAGCTGATCCCGTCGGCGATCGAGAAGGTCAGCGGGATGCCCGCGACGATGAGGAACGCGGCCACGCCCTCCACCGGATCGGACCACCGGATCGAGCCCAGGGACCGGGCCATGAGGGCGCCGACCAGGAGCAGGGCGGGGGCGGTGATCGGGTGGATGAAGAGCGTGTGCGCGACGGGCCCGGTGCTCGTGAAGATCGGCGTCTGCACCGCGTATCCCCCGCCCACGGTCTCCACGAGGGGGTGGAGGAAGAGCGCGCCGAGGAACAGCGCCGCCGTCACGACCGACGCCAGGCCCGTCTTCGCGCCCGCCTCCACGCCCGCGGCGGACTCGATGTAGGACGTCACCGTGGAGGTGCCGAGCAGGCCCCCCGTGATGGTGCCGAGGGCGTCCGACAGGAACGCGCGGTCGCCGCGGGGGAGCTCCCCGTCCTCGAGCAGATCGGCCTGCGTCGCCACCCCGACGAGCGTCCCCACCGTGTCGAAGAGGTCCGTGTAGAGGAACAGCAGGACGAGCCCGAGGCGCGAGGGGGTGAGCAGGTTCGCGAACGAGAACTCGAAGGCCGTCGGCGCGAGGGACGGCGGCACGGCGAACACCCCGTGGAACGTCGCGACCCCCACGGCGAGGCCGACCACGAGGCTCACCGCGATGCCCACGAGGATCGCGCCCGGGACCCGCCGAGCGGTGAGGACGGCGGCGACGGCGAACCCCGAGACGGCGGTCGCGATCGGGGCCCAGCGGGTGTGGATCTCGCCCATGGAGGTGAGGGTGTTCGCGTCCGGGACGAGGACCCCGGCCTCCTTCAGCCCGATGAACGCGATGAAGAGGCCGATGCCCGCCGCGATCGCGTGCTTCAGGCCCGCCGGGACGAGGGCGACGATGCGCTCGCGGAGGCCGACGAGGCCCAGGAGCGCGAAGACCGTGCCGGAGACGACGACCAGGCCGAGCGCCTCCTGCCAGGGCACGCCCATGGCGCCGCAGACCGTGAAGGCGAAGAACGCGTTGAGGCCCATGCCCGGAGCGAGGGCCACGGGGTAGCGGGCCCACAGGCCCATGACGCCGGTGGCGACGGCCGACGCGACGCAGGTGGCGGCGAGGACGGCCCCGGAGTCCATGCCCGCGGCGCTGAGGAACGCGGGCTGGACGAACAGGATGTAGGCCATCGCCAGGAACGTCGTGACGCCGCCCGCCACCTCGCGGCGGAGGGTGCTGCCGGCGTCCGTGACGCCGAACCAGCGGTCGAGGCCGGCGTTCACCGGGCGGGCTCCATCACTCCTTGCCGGACGGGACCCAGGTCGTGGCCAGGTACCCCATGGGGTAGTCGATGCGCTGCCCCGTGAACGTCGAGCGGACGAGCAGCCGCTCGAGGCGCTTGCGGCTGAAGGGGTACGTCGTGGTCTCGGGGGGCGCGCCGCGCAGGAGGGTCTTCACCCAGGTCATGGACTTCGGGTGGTAGGCCCACGGCCCGGCGACGACGATGCGGCCGTCGCGACGGCACACGCGCTCGGCCTCCCGGAGGAGCGGGCCGGGGTGCGGCACGAGGTGCACGACCGAAGCGACGCACACGACGTCGAAGGAGTCGTCCGGGAACGGCAGGCGGGACGCGTCGGCGCGCACGACGCTGAGGTCGAGGCCGCGCTCGTCCGCGCGCTGCTGGAGCGTCGCGCAGTGGTCGGCGCTCAGCTCGACGGCCACGACGGCCGCGCCCGCCTCGGCGAGCGGGATGGCGAGGCACCCGGATCCGGCCCCTACGTCGAGGACGCGCTTGCCCTCGCCGTCCGACACGCCCACCACGAGCTTCGTGCGGGCGGTGTGGAACATCTGCTCCGCCTTCGTCCCCGACTGCATCGCCTCGAAGTAGTCGTAGGGATCGATCTGGCTGTGCAGGTCCGACATGGCTTCCCCGGGGCTATTCGGTGGGCTTCGGCTCGGCGGGCGTCGCCTCTTCGGGCTTCGGCTCGCCCGCGACGGCCTTCTCGGCCCACACGACGCCGCGCAGGTCCCCGACCTTGTAGCCGACCGCCTTGTCCTCCGGGTACTTCGCCTTCAGCTCGGCGACGACCGCGGGATCGAGATCCGCCCCGTGGCAGCCCAGGCAGCCCTCCTCCACGCGGATGCGGCGCAGGAAGCGCGCGCTCTCGCCGCCCTCCACGGGGACGATCTCCGTGATCGACTTGAGCCCCTGGGTGGAGACCGTCTCGCCCTGCTTCGCGAGGAACTCCTGCACCCAGTCCGGCCCCGTGTTGGCGGGGTTCCGCGGCTTGAGGGTCGCGCGCCCGAGCGTCACTCCCTTGAGCGCCGCGATCTCGGACACGACCTTCGCGTCGTTGCACCAGCCCATCGCGGCCACGGCGCCGTCGGCGGCGGCGTTCTCCACCGCCGCGCCGTGCACGTCCTTGTTGAGCTTCTTGCCGCTCCAGGTCACGTCCATGACGGCCTTCGCCTTGGGCGGGATCGACTTGGGGGCGGCGTCGAGCTTGGACGCCGGGTGGGGCGTGGCCGACGGGGCGCGCGCGGGCGCCGCCTTGTCGCCCTTGCAGGCGGGCGTCGCCGCCACGAGGAGTCCGAGGGCGCCGCAGATCGAGAGGAGTCGCAGGGTTCGCATGGCGGGGGTTGTACCAAAGGTCCCCGGCGCGGGTCCCCCGCGTGATTTAGAGTGCCCGACATGACGAGATCCGCCTCGGTCGCTGCGCTGTGCCTGCTGCTCCTCCTCCCGACCGCAGCTCACGCCCAGGACGACGAGGGCCCGCCGCTCCGTCCCCCCATTCCGCTCGGCTCCGTGTCCGCCCCGCTGCCCCCCGACGTGCTCGAGCCGGGCAGCCCGCCGGTCACGATCATGGTGCAGCTCGCCGTCGACGAGCAGGGAGCGGTCACCGACGCCGCCGTGGCTGCCACGTCCGGCTTCCCGGAGCTGGACGCCGCGGCGGAGCGGGCGGCCAGGGCGCTGCAGTTCTTCCCGGCCTACCAGGGCGCGGACCCCGTGGCCGTCACCATCGAGTACCCCTTCGTCTTCCTCGCCGCCGAGCCGCCGCCCCCGGTGAGCCCCCCCGCCGAGCTGAGCGGCCGGATCGAGATGAAGGGCAGCAAGGAGCCCGCCGTCGCCCTCCAGGTGGTGCTCCTGACCGCCACGCCCAAGGCCGATCTCGAGGACGAGCCCGACTCCTGGGAGGACTACGACCTGGCCGAGGAGCCCACCGCCGAGGCGGTCACGGACGCGGACGGGACGTTCTCCTTCGGCGAGGTCCCTGCCGGGCTCTACGTGACCTCCATCGGGGGGCCGGGCCTGAAGATCGAGCGCTTCGTCGAGGAGCTCGCCGAGGGCTCGAGCCGGGAGGTCGTGTACCGGGTCCGTCCCACCGGCATGCCCGAGACGGTCGTGGTGGCGCGGCGGGAGTCGGACACCCCCGAGCGCGTGCTCACCCGCGACGAGCTCCGCAAGATGCCGGGCGCGGGCGGCGACCCCTTGGCGGCCGTCCAGAGCCTCCCGGGCGTCGTACACACCGAGCCCAACTTCAGCGGGACGTCGGGCGAGAGCACCCAGGCCCCGGTGCTGCGCGGCGCGTCGGCCGAGGACTCGGTCCTCTACCTGGACGGGCTCCCGATCCCGATCATCTTCCACCCGCTCAGCAACCAGTCGATCACGGGCGACTTCCTGGTCGATCGCGCGTACCTGCAGCCCGCGGCCACGGACGCCAAGTTCGGCGACCTGACCGGCGGCGTGGTGGGCGTGGACCTCCGCGACCCGCGATCGGACCGCGTCGGCGGGTTCTTCGAGCCCGGCTTCGGCCTCACGTCGTTCGGTCTCGAGGGTCCGATCACCACGAAGTCGCGCTTCTACTTCGGCATCCGGCGCTCGTACTACGAGGTCTTCTTCCGGATCATCGCCGCCGCCGCGCCGGAGCTGAACCTCGACTTCGCGACGGCCCCCTTCTTCCAGGACCAGCAGGTGATCCTGCAGGTCGACCCCGTCGAGGCCCTGCGCCTCACCCTCGGTTACCTCGGCACGACGGACGGCATCCGCCTGCTCGCCCCCGAGGACGAGGACGACGGCACCCAGGACCTGGTCTTCGACCTGAACACCAACCTGCACCGCTTCTTCGTGCGGCTCGACGGCGAGGCCCCGTTCGGGCTCGAGAACCGCGCCCAGATCGCGCTGACGTTCTGGGGCACGTCGTTCAACTTCGCGAACATCATCTCGAGCAGCGAGCGACACACGACGCTGCACATCGCGGACGACGTCGAGATCCCGGTGCTGCCGTGGCTCGAGGTCAACGCCGGGATCCTCGGCGAGGTCGACTGGGTGCGCATCTCCGAGGACGCCCCGCCCGCCGCGCGCGAGAACCAGTCCCCGGGCAGCGGCGCGGGCCTCGAGGACAACATCTCGGGGTCGGCGCGCAACACGCGCGGCTGGGTCGGCGGCTACGTGGGGGGCACGTTCAAGCCGGTGAAGTGGCTGAGCCTCACGCCCGAGTTCCGGTTCGACTACTTCGGCTCGATCGACACCTCCGTGCCCGCCTTCCGCGGCCGGTTGGGCGTGCAGCCGGTCAAGCAGGTGCGCGTGTCCGTCGCGGGCGGGCGCTACGTGCAGGCGCCCGCGCGGTCCGAGATCAGCCCGGTCTCCGGCAACCCCGACCTCGGCCCCGAGGGCGCGTGGCACGTGAACCTCGGGGTGCAGCTGATCCCCGGGCCGTTCCTCGACGTCGACATCCAGGGCTACCTCAAGACGCTCGACGACCAGGTCGTGAGCAGCGTCAGCGCCGCCGACTTCGCGAACCTCGCCACGCTGGGCGACGAGGAGCGGGAGGACGACCCCACGAACGGGCTGTCGAACTCCGGCATCGGCCGCATCTGGGGCATGGAGGTGTTCGCGCGGTTCGCCTTCCTGCGCGGCGGCGCGTTCAGCGGCTGGCTGAGCTACTCGCTGTCGTGGGCCCAGCGGAAGGACTTCCCGGACGAGGACTGGCGGTGGTTCCAGTACGACCGTCGGCACGCGCTGAGCGTGCTCGTGCAGGTGAAGCTGCCGGGCGAGGTGCAGATCGGCGCGCGGTGGCAGTTCCAGAGCGGCTCGCCGCGGACCCCGATCGAGGGCTCCACCTACTACGCCGACGCGGGCGCGTTCGTGCCGGTGTACGGCGGCCTCTACAGCGAACGCGGCAAGCCGTACCACCAGCTCGACATCCGCATCGACAAGCGGATCCGCAAGAAGGACCACGTGGCGGACGTCTTCATCGACATCCTGAACGTGTATGCCGCCACGACCGACGACTTCCTCCTCTACTCCTTCGACTACCTCGAGTCGGCGTCGTTCACGGCGATCCCGAGCTTCAACTTCGGAGTCCGCGTTGAATTCTGATGCCCCCCCCGCGCCGAGCCGCGTGGCTTCGATCGTGGTGGCCGTCTTGGTCGCCGCCGGGGCCACTTCGTGCTTCCCCGAGCTGCCGAACGAGTACGAGATCACCAACCTGCGCGTGCTCGCGCTCAAGGCGGATCCCGCGAACCTCCGGCTCGATCAGTGGCCGCTGCCTCCGATCACGATGAAGGCCCTGGTCGTGGACCCGACCGACGAGGCGCTCGAGGGCGTGGAGCACACCTGGGCCCTCGAGCTGCCCGACGACTTCGAGGGCGCGGAGGAGCTCGAGGAGCTGATCCCCGACGGTCCCTACGGACCCACCCTGGAGGTCGACCTCGCCGCGCTGTTCGGGGCCCGCGAGACCACTTGGACGCAGGGCCTCCTCCCGCTCCGCTACACGGCCGCGGACGACGAGTTGACCCGCGAGGCCATCAAGTTCGCGTACTTCCTGGTGCCCGAGATCGACCTCGGCGACGACGACGACTCCGCGGGCGACGACGACGACTCCGCGGGCGACGACGACGACTCCGCGGGCGACGACGACGACTCCGCGGGCGACGACGACGACCTCCCGGACCCTCCGGCCGAGGGCGAAGAGGAGCTCCCCGAGAGCTACAACGAGAACCCGACCCTGGTGTCGCTGACGGTGGGCACGACCACCTTCTCGATCGAAGCCGGGACCCTGCCGGGCGAGGCCGGACCGCTGTACGTCGGGGCCGTCGATCGCGAAGACGGCCTCCGGTTCGAGATCGAGGTGGCGGACGACAAGACCGCGAGCGACGTCGACGCGCAGGTCTACTGGACCCACGGCTCGCCGGGCCTGCCCGCCGACAGCCCCTTCGCCGACGTCGAGGGCGCCCCCAAGACGGACGACGACGACGACGACGAGAGCTCCAACCCCTACGGGAGCGAGTCCGCGAGCCTCAACACGGCCTTCTTCACCCCCGACCGGGAGTTCGGCTGGACCCCCCCGAGCGAGAGCCCCCCGGCCACCGAGCCGATCCGGCTGTTCCTGATCCTCGTGGACGACGACGGCGGCCAGTCGTGGCAGGAGATCCGCCCCGCGGACGCGCCGTAGCGCTCGCTCGGACCGCTAGAAGAAGAGCGTGGAGAGCCGGACGTGGCGCACCGTCGCGCCGCGGTGGAGCCGAAGCTCGACGATCACCTCGCCGGGCGCCCCCTCGCCGATGACCACCTGCGCCCGATCCACGTCGCGGAACGTGCCGCGACCGAGGCGGTTCTGGAGTCGGGACTCGACGATCCGACGGAGCCGCTTGTAGAGCATGGGCCCGGGAGGGAGGCCGTCGAGCGCGTCGGCGAGGGCGATCTCGAGGTCGTCGCGAAGGTCCTGCAGGTCGCCTTCGCGGGTGCGCTTCACGCCTTGTCGCCCGGCATCGGCGCGGCCTCGGACCGGTTGCGGCCTCCGCGCTTCGCCCGATAGAGGGCCTTGTCCGCGCGGCCGATCCACGCCTCAAGCGTCTCGCCCTCGGCGCGCTCGGCCACCCCGAGGCTCACCGTGACGATCAAGTCGGGCTGATCGGTGAACCGCATGTCGGCGACGGCGTGGCGCAGGCGCTCGCTCAGGACCCGCGCGTGCAGCCTGCGGGCGCCCGCGAGGATGAGGAGGATCTCTTCGCCGCCGAAGCGGATGGCGAGGTCGTCCCCGCGGACCGTGGACCGGACGAGGCTGCCGAGGCGCCGCAGCACGTCGTCGCCCGCCTGGTGCCCCAGGGAGTCGTTGATCCGCTTGAAGTGGTCGATGTCGAGCATCACCGCCGACACCGCCCAGTTGTTCGTGGCGGCCCGATCGAGCAACGACGGGAGGTGCTCGACCATCCCGCGGCGCGTCAGCAACCGGGTGAGGGCGTCGAGGTCCGACTCCTTGACCCGGCGCGCGACGCTGGCGCGGACCTCCTGGTCCACGTCGTCCAGCATCTCGAAGCGGAGGAGGACGTCGCCCAGGTGGATCCGATCGCCGTGCTCGAGGCGCGCGCGGCGGATCTGCTTGTCGTTGACGTAGGTGCCGTTGGTGGACTCGAGATCCTGGATCACGACGCTCGTGCCGCCGCCGCGCCCCTCGAAGTAGAGGCGCGCGTGCCGCCGGCTCACGGAGGCGTCGTCGATGGAGATCTCGGCGTTCTCGTCGCGCCCGATGAAGAGGGCGCGGTTGCGCAGGTTGAGCGGGTAGCCCTTGCCGGGCTCGGGCCCGGTGGTCTGCGTGAGCGTCGGGGTCCTGGGCCCACCCTCGCCGACCCCGAGGACCTCCTCGCGAACCGTACGACGGCCGAACTCCATGACGGTCGGTTCTTCGTCCACCAGCGCGTATGCCCCTTCGATCCCCGCCCCTGCGCGAATGTCTACGACGAAGCGAGCCTAGCCGGACCTTCCTGATCACGCCCCGTCACGGCAATTGTATCCACTGTTCGAGCAGACCGAGCGGAGAGCCGGTCAACGAAGCGCTGGCGCCCAGGAACAAGACCGCCGCTCCGAACAGCAGAAGCGCGAGCCATGCCACGATCCCGGCGCTGTCTTCCTCCGCCCGGCGACGCTTGACGGAGAGCTCGGAGGTGCGGCTCGGCGTGCGAATGGAGGAGTCTCCGCCCCAGTCCTCCACGGCTTCGGTCTCCCGGCGGGCCGGCGCGGGGCCGAGGGGCTCCTTTCGCTTCGCGGGCGGGCGGACGACGCGGGCAGGCGGACGCGCGGGGGCGGGCGCGGCGCGAGCGGCCGCGGGAGCGCGGGACTCCAGCGACGGGGGCAGGACGGGGGCGTCCCACGACGAACCGGACCACGGCGGGCGATCGGGCACGGCGGCCCGAGCACCGGCCGCGGCGGCGGCGGGCATGCGTCGGGCGCGGGGGGCGGCGCGCGGGGGGTCGGGCAGGACGCGCGCCTTCGGCGACGGGGCGGGCTCGTTGTTCGACTTGATGCCGGCATCACGACCCTCGATCGCGTGCTCGCTGAGGTGCTGGACATCGCCTCGGGACGATCCGGCGCGCCGAGCCACGCGGCGCAGTCGCATCGACAGGTCGGACATGGCGTCCGGCCGATCCACGACCTCCGGGGAGAGGCAGGCGAGGATCAGCTCAGCGAGCTCCTTGTCCTCGATCCGCCGCATGCTGCGGGGCTTCTTCTCGCGCTTCGCGCGCAGCACGGTGAGCAGATCCTCGTGCTTCTTGAAGTGCAGGGGCCCGCGGCCCTCGCCGAGCTCGTAGAGGAGCGCCCCGAAGCTGTAGACGTCCGCCTCGGGCGTCAGCTTCTGGCCCGGGACGCCCGCCAGCTGCTCGGGGGACATGTAGGCCGGGGAGCCGACGATGATCCCCGTCGCGGTGAGGCGCGTGCCCTGGACACGGGCGACGCCGAAGTCGGTCACCTTCACGTGGCCGCGACGGCCGAGCATCACGTTCTCGGGCTTGAGATCCCGGTGCAGCACGCCCGACGCGTGCGCGCAGGCCAGGCCCGCGGCGATGTCGGCGCCGATGAGGGCGAGGCGACCGTCGTCCAGCGTGCCGCCCCACTTGAGGACCGAGCGCAGGTCGAGCCCGTCGACGTACTCCATGACGATGTGGAGCGTGCCGTCCGCCGCGAAGAAGTCACGGACGCCGACGATGTTTCGATGGGTGAGGGACGAAGCCACCTTGAACTCGGCCTTGAAGCGCTTCGTCATCTCGCGCTTCGCTTCGGCCTGGGGCTTCATCTCCTTGAGGGCCTGGACCTTCCCGCCGGGCCCGCGGACCAGATAGACGGTCGCCATGCCGCCCGAGCCGAGCTGCCGGAGGACGTCGTACTCGCCGATCTTGTGGTCGGGGGGAGCGACCCGCTGGGTGGAACTCGCCACTATCGGCAGGTTTTACCACGGAAGTTGGTGATCGAGGCGCTTCTCTCGATCGCGACCCCGCGGAGCGCGCTAGATCGCGGCCAGGATCTCCGCCTTCTTGGCGTCGAAGTCCTCCTGCGAGATGACGCCCGCGTCGAGGAGGCTCTTGAGCTTCGTGAGGCGGGCGACCATGTCGTCGCCGCCGCCCGCGCCCGGAGCCGCCGGAGCCGCCGCCGCCGCCGTCGCGCCGCCCATGGCGTTCATCATCGCCTGACCCATCGCGATCCCGGCGCCCATGCCCATGGCGTCGCCCGCGCCGCCGCCGGGGTTGTTCGCGGCGGCCTCGAGGGCCTGCGCGGCCTGGAACTGGGTGTACTTGCCCATGTCGCCGAGCACGCCCATGGAGGCGCGCTTGTCGAGCATCTTCTCGACCTCGGGGGGCAGCGAGATGTTCTCGATGATGAACGCCGTGAGGTCGAGCCCGTAGCCGGTGAAGTCGTCGGCCATGGCGGCGCGCATGGTCTCGCCGAGCTCCCGGTACTTGGCCGCCAGGTCGAGCACCGGGACCTTGGACTCGCCGAGCGCGTCCGTGAAGGAGCTGACGACCTGGGAGCGGAGCTGGCTGTCGATCTCGTGGACCGAGAAGTGCCCGTCGGTGCCGACGATCTCCTGGATGAACTTGGCCGGATCCGAGACCTTGAAGCCGTAGGAGCCGAACGCGCGCACGCGCACGGGGCCGATCTCCGGGTCCCGCATGGGGATGGGGTTCTGGGTGCCCCACTTGCGGTCGGTCGTCTGGGTGGTGGAGACGAAGTAGACCTCGGCCTTGAAGGGCGAGTTGAAGCCGTGCTTCCAGCTCTGCAGCTTCGTCAGGATGGGGAGGTTGCTGGTCTCGAGCTCATGGCGACCGGGGCCGAACACGTCCGCCAGCGCGCCTTCGTTGATGAAGACCGCGGCCTGACCCTCGCGCACCGTGAGCTGGGCGCCCATCTTGATGGCGTGGTCCTTGGTGGGGAAGCGGTAGACGAGCGTGGAGCGGGAGTCCGACGTCCACTCGATGACGTCGATGACCTCGCCCTTGATGAAGTCGAACAGGCCCATGGTTCACCTTTCAGAACCCGCCGGCAGCGGCGAGGTCCGCAATGATACGCGCCCTGGAGCGACCCATTGCAACGGGGTTTGCATCCGGCGAAAGCAAGCGCCCCAAGCGCGCGCAGCGGAACGGAGTGAAGCGGAGTCTTCAGGGGCACCCGGGGCCCCCGGCGACGAATCTCTGATTCGTCGAGAGGGGTGAATCAGCGGGTCGGATTCAGGTGGCCGTCGGCCTGGAGCCACTTCGCCACCTTCGGGAGCCGCTTCTTCAGCGTCTTCCGGTCGGTCTTGTGGAGCATGAACGACTCCGCGAAGGACTCCTGCAGGTTGCGACGGCCGTAGGGCGTGGGCCCGAACCGGAGGCCCAGCGCCACCTTGTAGTCGCGCAGCACGCCGCTCCGCGGGAACGGCGAGTTGTGATCGCTGTGCAGCTCCCGCGCCTTGCGGTTGAGCTTCCGCACCTCGCGCCGGATCTCCACGATGTCCCCTTCCAGCCGGCGGATGCGGCGACCGACGGGGACCATCTCGTCCTTCACCGCGCGATCGCGCGTCTGGTTCCAGCGCCGAGCCAGGGCGTTGTAGCGGCCGACCGCGGCGTTGTACTTGTCGACGAGGGCGTTCGCCTCGTCCACCGCGCGCTCCGCCCGCCGCGTGGCCGCCCGCACCGTCTTGTGGGCGATCGCGTGGCCGAACTCGTGCACGAGGGTCTGGTTCGGCACCTTGGGGGACCCCTTGCCGGGACCCTTGAACGCGCGGTCGTAGATGAGGATCCGCGGGCCCTCGCCGTCCACGAGATAGAGCCCGGTGCCGGCGATGCGCGGCGACCGCTTCATGCGCACCAGCTTCACGCCCTGGACCCCCCTCAGCTCGGCCTCGTCGAGGATCCGCAGGGAGGCCTCCACGATCTTCAGCTCGCGATCCGTCCACGACGCCGTGCCGTTCTCGATGTTGCCGATGCCGTAGGTCGCCTCGATGCGGTCCGAGCGCGAAGCCCCCCACGCGGTCGTCGGGACCAGCAGGGCGATCAGCAACACGAGGCTCGGGAGGGTGCGCACGGCCCGGACCATAAGGCCCCCGCCGCGGGGCTCAAGCGCGCGGGCTGTGTCCGAGGGTCCGCGATGGGCCGTGGACGTCGGGACACAGGCCGGGCGTGCCGGACGAGCCACAGCCTCGACGTCCATCGATCACGAAGCCGGCACGGGGCTTGGAAAGAGAAGGAGGCGAACCGTCCCCGGAGCCTCTTCGATGCCTCGACCCTTCCACTCCCTCACCCCGCGCACCGCCTGGGCCTTCGTCCTCGCGGGCGCGGTCTGCATCCTCGCCGCCGTCTCCCCCGCCGCCGCGGGGATCGTCCTCCCCGACACCCCGGGCGACGACGTGCAGAACCCGAAGACCACCCCGCTGACGCTCGTCACCCAGGAGGTCGACGTCGCCATCGTGGACCAGGTCGCCACCACGACCCTGGTCCAGGTCTTCCGCAACGACACCGAGCGGCCCCTCACCGGCACCTACCTGCTGCCGCTCGGCCCCGCCGCTTCGGTCCAGGAGTACGCCTTCTGGATCGGCGGACGGCGCGTAGTGTCCACCGTCGGGGAGAAGGCGGACGCGCAGGAGACGTTCGAGGGCGCCTCGGACCGGGGAGAGGCCGCCTCGATCGTCGACCAGACGGACGAGAACACCTTCACGGCGCGCTTCACCGAGCTCGCGCCGGGCGAGCTGCGTCGGTTCGAGGTCGTCTACAGCGAGCTCCTGCCCTACGAGGCCGGGAAGGTCCGCTACTCCCACCCGCTCGACTACGCCGAGTCCGGGCTCCCGCCGGTCGACGACCTGCGCGTCAGCGTCCGGGTGGAGGACGGCAAGCCCATCACCGCCGTGCGCGCCCCCTCCTGGCCCGCCCGGGTCGACTCCGCCGGCGACGCCTGGCTCGTGGACGCGCGCATGCAGGACGCCGTCCCGTCGGCCGACTTCGAGCTCGAATACGAGGTCCAGTCGAAGGACTTCGGCCTGACCTTCCGCACCTTCCACGGCGGGGGCGACGAGGGCTTCTTCGTGGCGATGGTCGCGCCCCAGGAGGAGGCGAGCGACGACGAGATCGTGCGCAAGGACGTCGCCTTCGTGTTCGACACCAGCGGCTCCATGTCCGGCCCGAAGATCGACCAGGCCCGCAAGGCGCTGAAGGCCGCCCTGAACCTGATGAACCCGGGCGACGGGGTCTACCTCCTCGCGTTCAGCAGCTCCACCAACCCCTTCAAGGGCAAGACGGACGAGCTGGACGAGCCCCTGCGCATCGACGCCTCCTCCTTCGTGGACTCCCTCGAGGCGCGCGGCGGCACGAACATCCACGACGCCGTCCTCACCGCCCTGGACATCCTGCGTCCGTCGGAGCGACCGACCGCGCTCGTGTTCCTCACCGACGGCAACGGCAACAAGCGCCCTGCGGACATCCTCCAGGCGGTCGAGCAGGCGAACCCCGAGCGCAAGACCCGCGTCTTCACCTTCGGCGTCGGCGACGACGTGAACACCGCCTTCCTCGAGCGCCTGGGACGTGAGAACCGCGGCGGCTTCACCCACATCACGAGCGGGACGCCCATCGATCAGGCCGTCGGCGACTTCTACTCGTCCATCGCCAAGCCCGTCCTCACGGACCTGAGCTTCGACTTCGGAGACATCGTCCCGAACCGCACCTACCCGGCCATGGTCCCGGACATCCATCAGGGCCAGCGCCTCGTGCTCACGGGCCGCTACCGAGGCACCGGCGCCACGACCCTGACGGTCGCCGGGACGATCGGCGGTGAGGCGCGCACGCTCGCGCTCCCGGTGAGCTTCGCGAACGACGATCGCGAGCACCCCTGGGTGGCCCGGCTCTGGGCCCGCCGGCGCGCCGACCACCTGCTCGCCGAGGCGCGCATGTACGGCGAGACGACCGAGATCCGCGAGGAGGTCGTGGCGCTCTCCACCGAGTACAGCTTCGCGACGCCGTACACGTCCCTCGTGGCCCACGCCGACCCGCGCGTCGCGTCGCTGACCCCCCAGCGCATCAAGCCCGGCGACCCGGTCCTCACGATCCCGGCCCCGCGCGACGCCGTGGCCGTCACCGCCTTCCTCCCCTTCGGT